>VFQT010000121.1_pt1 | contig 121402 bp, 131 predicted proteins | sample 3512381 | NCBI WGS metagenome assembly VFQT01 (sample SAMN10412376, study PRJNA504923) | tailings metagenome | isolation source: Relicate 2 Philex TSF3 active mining site | place: Philippines: Tuba, Benguet | collected 2017-08-29
TCGCCATCCGTGAAGGCGGCCGCACCGTCGGCGCCGGCGTCGTCGCCAAGATTACTGATTAAGGGCGGACAGAAAAATGCAACGTCAGAACATCCGCATCCGCCTCAAGGCTTTCGATCATCGCATCCTCGACTCGTCGACGCGTGAGATCGTCAACACGGCCAAGCGGACGGGCGCGCAGGTGAGGGGGCCGGTCCCCCTCCCGACCAGGATCGAGCGGTTCACTGTGAACCGGTCGCCCCACGTCGACAAGAAGAGCCGTGAGCAGTTCGAAATGCGGACCCACCGCCGTCTGCTCGATATCGTCGATCCGACCCCGCAGACCGTCGATGCTTTGATGAAGCTCGATCTGGCCGCCGGTGTCGATGTTGAAATCAAGCTCTGATTTCAGAGCTTTGAAGGAGTGAAGCGATGCGTTCTGGTCTCATCGCACAGAAGCTGGGCATGACCCGCATCTACACGGAAGAGGGGACAGTCGTTCCTGTGACCGTGTTGAAGGTCGATAACTGTCAGGTCGTCGCGCAGAAGACGAGCGACAAGGACGGTTACACTGCTCTGCAGCTTGGTGCTGGCGTCCCGAAGATCAAGCGGCTTACCAAGGCCGAACGTGGCCACTTTGCGGTGGCCAAGGTCGAGCCGAAGCGGAAGCTGAAGGAATTCCGGGTGTCTCCGGACAACGTCATTCCGGTCGGTGCCGAAATCACCGTCGAGCATTTCGTGCCCGGCCAGTTCGTGGACGTGACCGCGACCTCGATGGGCAAGGGCTTCGCCGGCGGCATGAAGCGCTGGAACTTCGCCGGTCTGCGCGCCACGCACGGCGTGTCGGTCAGCCACCGCTCGATCGGTTCCACCGGTAACCGCCAGGATCCCGGCAAGGTCTTCAAGAACAAGAAGATGCCTGGACACCTGGGTGCCGAAACCGTGACGACGCAGAACATCGTCGTCGTGAAGACCGATGCCGACCGCGGCCTGATCATGGTCAAGGGCTCGGTGCCGGGCGTGAAGGGTGCGTGGGTTTCCGTGCGCGATGCCGTGAAGCGCAAGCTTCCCGAAAGCGCTCCGAAGCCGGGCGCGTTCAAGCTTCCCGAAGCCGCCGCGGCTCCGGCAGCAGAGTAAGGATCGACGGACATGAAAGCCGACATTCACACCATCGAGGCGAAGACGGCCGGTGAGATCGAGCTCGCCGATCACATCTTCGGTCTCGAGCCGCGCGCCGACCTCATCCACCGCGTGATCCAGTGGCAGCTGAACAAGCGCCAGCATGGCACGCACCAGGCGAAGTCTCGCGGCGAGATCTCCCGCACCACCAAGAAGCTCGGTCCCCAGAAGGGTTCGGGCGGCGCCCGCCACGGCTCGCGCAAGTCCGGCATCTTCGTCGGCGGCGGCAAGGCCTTCGGTCCCCGCTTCCGCAGCCACGAGACGTCGCTGAACAAGAAGATCCGCGCGCTTGGTCTGCGCCATGCCATCTCGAGCAAGGCCAAGGACCAGTCGCTGCTGATCCTCGACAACTCGAACTCGGACGGCAAGACGAAGACCCTGGTCAAGGCCTTCGAGCAGCTCGGTCTCGCCAACGCATTGATCATCGACGGTGCGGCGGTGAACGAGAGCTTCGCCAAGGCCGCGCGCAGCATCCCGAACATCGATGTGCTGCCGATCCAGGGCATCAACGTCTACGATATCCTGCGCCGCAAGAAGCTCGTGCTGACCAAGGCGGCCGTCGAAGCGCTGGAGGCGCGGTTCAAGTGAGCAAGGAACACTGGTACGACATCATCAAGAGCCCGGCGATCACCGAAAAGGCGACGCTGGTCTCTGAGAGCAACACGGTCGTCTTCAACGTGGCGAAGTCCGCCACGAAGCCCGACATCAAGAAGGCTGTCGAAGGCCTGTTCGGTGTGAAGGTGAAGGCGGTCAACACGCTGGTCCGCAAGGGCAAGCTGCGTCGCTTCAAGGGCCAGAAGGCCTTGCTCGCCGACGTCAAGAAGGCCTATGTGACCCTCGAAGAGGGCCAGCGGCTGGACGTGACGACGGGCCTCTGAGTGGTGAGATAGAACAATGGCACTCAAGACATTCAATCCGACCAGCGCCGGCCGCCGCCACCTGATCCAGGTGGACCGCAGCCAGCTGTGGAAGGGCAAGCCCGTCAAGGCGCTTGTCGAAGGCCTCAGCAAGAACGGTGGCCGCGGCAACTCCGGCCGCATCACGACGCGCGGGCAGGGCGGCGGCCACAAGAAGGCCTATCGCCTCGTCGATTTCCGCCGCACCAAGCACGACGTCGCCGCCGTGGTGGAGCGCCTGGAATACGATCCGAACCGCACTGCTTTCATCGCCCTCATCAAGTATGAGGACGGCGAGCTCTCCTACATCCTTGCGCCGCAGCGCCTGGCCGTCGGCGACTCGGTTGTGTCGGGCAAGTCCGTCGACGTGAAGCCCGGCAACGCCATGCCGCTCGGCGCCATGCCGGTGGGCACCATCGTCCACAACATCGAGACGAAGCCCGGCAAGGGCGGCACGCTCGCACGCTCCGCCGGCACCTATGCCATGGTCGCCGGACGCGATCAGGGCTATGTGCTGCTGAAGCTGAAGTCCGGTGAAACCCGCATGGTCGATGCCTCGTGCATGGCCAGCGTGGGCGCGGTCTCCAACCCCGACCACATGAACGAGGTCGTGGGCAAGGCTGGCCGTAACCGCTGGCTCGGCAAGCGTCCGATCTCGCGCGGTATCGCACGTAACCCGGTCGACCATCCGAACGGTGGCCGTACCAACGGCGGTAAGCACTGGGCAACGCCCTGGGGCAAGCCGACGAAGGGCACCAAGACCCGCTCGAACAAGCGGACCCAGAAGTTCGTCGTGCGTTCGCGCCACGATCGCAAGAAGTCGCAGTAAGAGGTAGACCGTGACACGCTCCGTATGGAAAGGCCCGTTTGTTGACGGGTATCTCCTCAAGAAGGTGGACGCCGCTCGCGGCACCAGCGGTCGCGCCCAGGCCATCAAGACCTGGAGCCGCCGCTCGACCATCCTCCCGCAGTTCGTGGGCCTGACCTTCCAGGTCCACAACGGCAACAAGTTCATTCCTGTCCTCGTGTCGGAGGAAATGGTTGGTCACAAGCTCGGCGAGTTCGCCCCGACGCGGACCTTCCATGGCCACACCGCCGGCGACAAGAAAGCCGGAGGCAAGTAAGCCATGAGCAAGAAAGCACGCCCGCGCGCTCTGCCGGAGAACGAGGCGAAGGCCGTCACACGGTCGATCCGCATCTCCCCGCGCAAGCTGAATGACGTGGCCTCGGAGATCCGCGGCATGAAGGTCGAGAAGGCTCTGGCCTACCTCACCTTCTCGCGCCGCCGCATCGCCAAGGACGTCAAGAAGACGCTCGAGTCCGCGATCGCCAATGCCGAGAACAACCACGATCTCGACATCAACAATCTGGTCGTGGCCCAGGCGTGGGTGGGCAAGAACCTGGTCATGAAGCGCTGGATGCCCAACGCCCGTGGCCGCGTGGGCCGGATCGAGAAGTTCTTCAGCGAACTCACGATCATCGTCCGCGAAGTGCGTGAAGAGAGCAAGGAGGCCGCCTGATGGGTCAGAAAGTCAATCCGGTTGGCCTTCGCCTTGGCATCAACCGCACCTGGGATTCCCGCTGGTTCGCCAACTCGCGCGAGTATGGCAAGCTTCTGCACGAGGACATTGCGATCCGCGACTACCTCAAGAAGGAGCTGAAGCAGGCCGGCGTATCGAAGGTCCTGATCGAGCGTCCGCACCGCAAGTGCCGCGTGACGATCTACTCGGCCCGCCCCGGTGTGGTCATCGGCAAGAAGGGCGCCGACATCGAGAAGCTTCGCAAGAAGGTTCAGGAGATGACCGGTTCCGAGGTTCACCTCAACATCGTCGAAGTGCGCAAGCCCGAAGTCGATGCCAGCCTGGTGGCCGAGAACATTGCCCAGCAGCTCGAGCGCCGCGTGGCTTTCCGCCGTGCGATGAAGCGCGCGGTGCAGTCCGCACAGCGCATGGGTGCCGAGGGCATCAAGATCACCTGCGCCGGCCGTCTGGGTGGCGCGGAAATCGCCCGTACCGAATGGTACCGCGAGGGCCGCGTTCCGCTGCACACGCTGCGCGCCGACGTCGACTACGGCACGTCCACCGCCTTCACGACCTACGGCACCAACGGCGTCAAGGTCTGGATCTTCAAGGGCGAAATCCTTGAGCATGATCCGATGGCTCAGGACAAGCGGTTGAACGAACCGGCGGATGCCGGCCAGTCCCGCGGCCGCCGCGACCGCGACGCGGCTTGAGGATTAGGGGTTAGCGAAAATGCTGCAACCAAAGCGTACCAAGTTCCGCAAGGCCTTCAAGGGCCGCATCCACGGGAAGGCCACCAGCTGCAACACGCTGGACTTCGGCGCCTTCGGCCTCAAGGCCGTCGAGCCGGACCGCCTGACCGCCCGCCAGATCGAGGCCGCCCGCCGCGCGCTTGCGCGTGGCATGAAGCGCGCCGGCCGCATCTGGATCCGCATGTTCCCGGACCTGCCGGTCTCCAAGAAGCCGGCCGAAGTCCGCATGGGCTCCGGCAAGGGTTCTCCGGAATACTGGGCGGCTCGTGTGAAGCCCGGCCGTGTGCTGTTCGAGATCGATGGCGTTCCGCGCGACGTAGCGGAAGAGGCGCTGTCCCTCGCGGCCGCCAAGCTTCCGATCAAGACGCGCTTCGTCGCGCGCCTCGGCGAATAAGAAGGGTGACCGATATGAAGGCCAAGGACATCCGCGTCATGACCGCAGACCAGGTCAAGGACGAAATCCTCAAGCTCAAGAAGGAGCAGTTCAATCTGCGCTTCCAGCGGGCGACGGGGCAAGTTGAGAACACCGCGCGCATCCGCCAGATCCGCCGCGACATTGCACGGTTGAAGACGGTGCAGTCGCAGCAGGCCGCCGCGAAGTAGGAGAGAAGACAATGCCGAAGCGCATCCTGCAGGGCGTCGTGGTGAGCGACAAGAACGACAAGACGATCGTGGTGCTCGTTGAGCGCCGCCTGCGTCACCCGGTGCTCAAGAAGACCGTGCGTCTTTCCAAGAAGTACCACGCCCACGACGAGAAGAACGAAGCCAAGGCCGGCGATATCGTCCGTATCGAGGAAACCCGTCCGCTTTCGAAGCAGAAGCGCTGGGCCCTCGTCGAGAAGGTCGCCGCGGGTCAGGCTTAAAGAGAACACGGGGCTTTCGGGCTCCATGAGTGAACGGGTGATCAGATGATCCAGCAAGAAACCAATCTCGAAGTGGCGGATAACTCCGGCGCCCGGCGGGTCCAGTGCATCAAGGTGTTGGGCGGTTCCAGGCGCAAGTACGCTTCGGTCGGCGACATCATCGTGGTGTCGGTGAAGGACGCGATCCCGCGTGGCCGCGTGAAGAAGGGCAGTGTGATGAAGGCCATCGTGGTCCGGACCGCCAAGGACATCCGTCGTGCGGATGGCTCGGTGATCCGCTTTGACCGTAATGCCGCCGTGCTCATCAACGCGCAGGGCGAGCCGGTCGGCACCCGTATCTTCGGGCCCGTGCCGCGCGAGCTCCGCGCCAAGAACCAGATGAAGATCATTTCGCTTGCACCGGAGGTGCTTTGATGTCAGCGAAACTCAAGATCCGGAAGGGCGACAAGGTTGTCGTCATCACCGGCAAGGACAAGGGAAAGCAGGGTGAGGTCGTCCGCACCATCCCGTCCGAGAACCGCGCCGTGGTGCGCGGCGTGAACGTGGCCAAGCGCCACCAGAAGCAGACCGCGGCCCAGGAGGGCGGCATCGTCACCAAGGAACTGCCGATCCACGTTTCGAACCTGGCTCTGCGTGATCCCAAGGACGGAAAGCCGACCCGTGTGGGCTACAAGACCCTGGCCGACGGCAAGAAGGTGCGCGTCGCCAAGCGTTCGGGAGAAGTGATCGATGGCTAAGGAAGAGGCAAAGAAGGCCGCGGCGAAGAAGCCCGCCGCCGAAGCCAAGGGCAAGGCTGCGAAGGCTGAGAAGGCCGCTCCCGCAGTCAAGGCCGCTCCGGGTTCCGAGGCTGCGCCGGCGGATTACATTCCGCGCCTGCGCAAGCACTACGACGAGGTTGTCCGTCCTGCTCTCATTCAGCAGTTCGCCTATCAGAACGCCATGCAGGTTCCGAAGATCACCAAGATCGTTCTGAACATGGGCATCGGCGAGGCAACCGCTGACTCGAAGTTGGTGCAGGTCGCCGTCGGCGAGCTGGAGAAGATCGCCGGTCAGAAGGCCGTCGTCACCAAGGCCCGCAAGGCCATCGCGCAGTTCAAGATCCGCGAGAACCAGGCGGTCGGCGCCAAGGTCACGCTCCGCAAGGTGCGCATGTATGAGTTCCTTGACAGGCTCATCAACATCGCGCTGCCCCGCGTTCGCGACTTCCGCGGCCTGACGGACCGCTCTTTCGATGGCAACGGCAATTATGCCTTCGGCATCAAGGAGCACATCATTTTCCCGGAGATCGACTACGACAAGATCGATCGTGTCTGGGGCATGGACGTCATCATCTGCACCACGGCGACATCCGATGCCGAGGCCCGCGCGCTGATCGATGCGTTCAACTTCCCGTTCCGCAAGCCGGCCCGCAAGGCCGCCTGAAACAGATCAAGCTGAGGTAAAGCCCATATGGCTAAGACGAGCTCGGTAGAGAAGAACAACCGCCGCCGCAAGCTGGTGAAGCAGTACGCTAACAAGCGTGCGAAGCTCAAGGCGATCATCCAGTCGAAGGACACTCCCATCGAGGAGCGCTTCGCCGCCCAGCTCAAGCTTGCCGAGCTGCCGCGCAATTCTGCCAAGAACCGGATCCGTAACCGTTGCGAGGTGACGGGCCGTCCGCGTGCTTACTATCGGAAACTTAAGATGTCGCGTCTGGCGCTTCGCGAGATGTCCAACCTGGGTCTGATCCCGGGCATGGTCAAGTCGAGCTGGTAACAGATACGGACTTCAGGAGAGTAGAATGAGTGTGAATGATCCGATCGGCGATATGCTGACTCGCATCCGCAACGCGCAGGAGAGGGGCAAGTCCAAGGTGGCTGTTCCTCACTCCAAGCTGCGCGAGAACGTGCTGAGCGTTCTCCAGGGCGAGGGCTTCATCCGCGGCTTCGCCGTGGTGCAGCAGGGCAACAACAAGGCCGAGATCGAAGTCGAGCTCAAGTATTTCGACGGCGCTCCGGTGATCCGGGAGCTGCACCGCGTGTCGAAGCCCGGCCGCCGTGTCTATGCCTCGGTTTCGACGCTGCCGACCGTGTACAACGGCCTCGGCATTTCCATCCTGTCGACGCCGAAGGGTGTCATGTCGGACGCCGACGCCCGCGCACAGAACGTGGGCGGCGAAGTCCTCTGCACCGTATTCTGAGGTCGTTCACATGTCTCGTATCGGTAAGAAAGCAGTTCCGGTTCCGGCCGGCGTGACCGTCAACCTCGCTGGCAGCAGCGTTTCGGTCAAGGGCCCTAAGGGCGAACTCAACTTCGTGCTCACCGACCAGGTGATCGCGAAGATGGAAGAGGGTGCGGTCAAGGTCGACCCGAAGGACAAGTCCAAGCTGGCGCGTTCCGCCTGGGGCATGTCCCGCACCATGATCTCCAATATGATCAAGGGCGTCACCGACGGTTACACCAAGTCGCTCGAAATCACCGGTGTCGGCTATCGCGCCGCCGTCCAGGGCAAGTCCCTGAGCCTGGCGCTCGGTTACAGCCACGACATCAACTATCCGATCCCGGAGGGCATCGAAATCAAGACGCCGAAGCCCACCGAGATCGTGATTTCGGGCATCGACAAGCAGCGCGTCGGCCAGGTTGCGGCCGAGATCCGCGACTTCCGCGGCCCCGAACCCTACAAGGGCAAGGGCGTGAAGTATGCTGGCGAGTACATCTTCCGCAAGGAAGGCAAGAAGAAGTAACAGGTGATGGCCATGGCTACGAAATCTCAAGAGCTCCGCAAGGCCCGCGTCCGCAAGGCGCTCGCCGCGCGCGGCGCACTCCGTCCCCGGCTGTCGGTGTTCCGCTCCTCCAAGAACATCTATGCCCAGATCATCGACGACACGAAGGGTGTGACGGTTGCCGCCGCATCCTCTCTGGAGAAGGACGTGAAGGGCACGCTGAAGACCGGCGCCGACAAGGATGCGGCTGCCGCGATCGGAAAGCTCATCGCCGAGCGCGCGATCAAGGCAGGCGTCAAGGACGTCGTGTTCGACCGCGGCGGCTACCTTTATCACGGGCGCGTGAAGGCGCTCGCAGACGCTGCCCGCGAGGGCGGCCTGAACTTCTAATCTCCGGCGAAAGAAGGCGGATATAAATGGCTAAGGAACGTTCGGAGCGCGGTGACCGCAAGGACCGTGACAACCGTGAAGAGCGGGACAGCGAGTTCATCGACAAGCTCGTCCACATCAACCGCGTCGCCAAGGTGGTGAAGGGCGGCAAGCGCTTTGGCTTTGCTGCACTCGTCGTCGTCGGTGACCAGAAGGGCCGCGTTGGCTTCGGCCATGGCAAGGCGCGTGAAGTGCCGGAAGCCGTGCGCAAGGCCACCGAGTCGGCTAAGCGCGGCCTGATCCGCGTGCCGCTGCGCGAAGGCCGCACGCTGCATCATGACATCGACGGCCGCTGGGGTGCGGGCAAGGTGACCCTGCGCACCGCTCCTCCCGGAACCGGCATCATCGCCGGCGGTCCGATGCGCGCCGTGTTCGAGTCGGTCGGCATGCAGGACGTCGTCGCGAAGTCCAAGGGTTCTTCCAACCCCTATAACATGGTCCGCGCCACCTTCGACGCGCTGAAGAAGCAGACGAGCCCCCGCGCCGTTGCTTCCCGTCGCGGCAAGAAGGTGTCTGACGTGCTTCGCCGCCGTGGCGGTGACGCGGCCGTGGCCGAATAAGCGAGGAACACGATCATGGCTAACACCAAGACCGTCACCATCAAGCAGGTTTCGAGTCCGCAGCGCCGTCCGTCCGATCAGCGCGCGACGCTGATCGGCCTCGGCCTCAACAAGATGAACAAGACCTCGACGCTGCAGGATACGCCTGCGGTTCGCGGCATGATCGCCAAGGTCGCGCACCTCGTGCGCGTCGTGGAATAAGGATTACCTCCCATGAAGCTCAATGAGATCTCCGACAATCCGGGTTCCCGCCACGCCAAGAAGCGTGTGGGCCGCGGTATCGGATCGGGCCTCGGCAAGACCGCCGGTCGCGGTGGCAAGGGCCAGACTGCCCGGAAGGGCGGCGCCAAGGCCGGCTTCGAAGGCGGCCAGATGCCGATCTACCGCCGTCTGCCGAAGCGCGGCTTCAACAAGCCGAACCAGGTGGAGTACAACGAGGTCAACCTTTCGCTGGTCCAGGCGGCTGTCGATGCCAACAAGCTCGACGTGTCGCAGCCGGTCACGGCGGCATCGCTGGTTGCGGCCGGTGTGATCTCGGCGCCGCTCGGCGGCGTGCGTCTCCTCGGCAAGGGCGAGCTCACGACGAAGCTGAGCTTCGAGGTCTATCACGCGACGGCCGGTGCGGTCGCTGCGGTTGAGAAGGCCGGCGGTTCGGTGAAGATGCTGAAGCCCGCCGAAAAGGCTTCTGACTCGAAGTAAGCTTGCAGGCATTGGTCCGGGGCCCCACATGTGGGGGCCCCGGGACCGTTGCGAGGACGATTAAATGGCATCAGCCGCAGAACAACTTGCTGCAAACCTGAACTTCGGCGCGCTCGCCAAGTCGGAAGACCTGAAGAAGCGCATCTGGTTCACCCTCGGCGCCCTCATCGTCTATCGTCTTGGCAGTTACATCCCCATCCCGGGGATCGATGCGGCAGAACTTGCGAAGTTCGCCGCGCAGAATTCGTCCGGTATTCTTGGCTGGGTCAACAACCTGGCGGGCGGCGCGCTGGGCCGCATGGCGATCTTCGCCCTCAACATCATGCCCTACATCTCGGCATCGATCATCATTCAGCTGATGACGTCCGTCTCGCCTCATCTCGAGCAGCTCAAGAAGGAAGGCGAGCAGGGCCGCAAGAAGATCAACCAGTACACGCGCTACGGCACCGTGTTCCTCGCCGCTCTGCAGTCCTATGGCATCGCCGTGGGTCTCGAGGGGCAGGCGGGCCTCGTCACCGATCCGGGTATGTTCTTCCGGATCTCGACGGTCATCACGCTGACGGGTGGTACGGTGTTCCTGATGTGGCTGGGTGAGCAGATCACCTCGCGCGGCATCGGCAACGGAATTTCGCTCATCATCTTCGCCGGCATCGTGGCGGGCCTTCCCTCCGGCATCGCTGGGCTTCTGGAACTCGGCCGCACCGGCCAGGTCTCGACCTTCGTGATCCTCGGCATCATCATCATGGCTGTCGCCGTGATCGCCTTCATCGTGCTGATGGAGCGCGCCCAGCGCCGCCTGTTGATCCAGTATCCGAAGCGCCAGGTGGGGAACAAGATGTTCCAGGGCGAGAGCTCGCACATGCCGCTCAAGCTCAACACCTCGGGGGTGATTCCCCCGATCTTCGCCTCCTCGCTGCTGCTGCTGCCGATCACGGTGGCGAACTTCAGCCAGGGGCAGGGCCCGGACTGGCTCAACACCATGACGGCCATGCTCGGCCACGGGCAGCCGCTGTTCCTTGTGCTCTATGCCGCGCTGATCGTGTTCTTCGCCTTCTTCTACACCTCCATCATGTTCAATCCGAAGGAGACGGCGGACAACCTGAAGAAGTATGGCGGCTTCATCCCCGGCATCCGCCCGGGCGAGCGGACGGCGGAATACATCGACTATGTGCTGACTCGCATTACGCTCATCGGTGCGCTTTACCTGACGCTGGTGTGCTTGCTGCCTGAGTTCCTGATCGGCTACACGGGCGTTCCCTTCTACTTCGGCGGCACTTCGCTGCTGATCGTGGTGAGCGTGACCATGGATACGGTCGCCCAGGTGCAAGGACATCTTCTGGCCCAGCAGTATGAGGGCCTGATCAAGAAGTCCAAGCTCAGGGGTAGCAAGCGGTGAACATCATTCTTCTCGGGCCTCCGGGGGCCGGTAAAGGCACTCAGGCGAAACTCATCGAAGACGCGCATGGCATGAAGCAGCTCTCGACGGGCGACATGCTGCGGGCCGCGGTGGCCGCCGGGACCGAGACGGGCCGCAAGGCCAAGGAGATCATGGACCGTGGCGAACTCGTCCCGGATTCGGTGGTCGTCGGCATCATCGCCGACCGGCTCGACCAGCCGGATGTCAGGAAGGGTTTCATTCTCGATGGCTTTCCGCGCAACACGGCCCAGGCCGAGGCGCTGGACGTCATGCTGGGCGGCAAGGGCCTCAAGCTCGACGCCGTGATCGAGATGAAGGTAGACGACGAGGCGCTCGTGGAGCGCATCACCGGCCGCTATACCTGCGCCAAGTGCGGCAAGGGTTATCACGACCGGTTCGAGCAACCGAAAGTCAAGGGCATGTGCGACGTGTGCGGGGGAACCGAGTTCGCGCGCCGCGCCGACGACAACGAGAAGACGGTTCGTGACCGGCTCGCTGTCTACAACAAGCAGACCGCGCCGCTGGTGGCGTATTATGGCGGGCGCGGAACGCTGAAGACGATCGACGGAATGGCGGACATCTCTGAGGTGACCCGCCAGATCGAAGGTGTTCTGAAGGGCGTTTGACGCCGGGCCTTGGGCCGTTCCAGAGGTTGACGCGGAAGCGATTCCCCTCTAGATACGGTGCAATCTCGGTCGAGGACAGGCTGGCTTCAGGGGGATTCTCCTCTTGAGGTACGGCCTCATGCCTTTGCAGGCGCCGGTCGAAGTGTGAAACTTATGCGAAGTCAGCGGCCTAAGCCGTTGAAGTGATTAGGAGAACAGGCGTGGCCCGTATTGCAGGCGTCAATATTCCGACCAACAAGCCCGTGGCGATCTCGCTGCGCTATATCTATGGAATCGGCCCGGTGAACGCGGTCGAGATCTGTGAGAAGACGAAGATCGAGGCGACGAAGCGCGTGAACGAGCTCTCCGACGCCGAGGTTCTGGCGATCCGTGAGGTCATCGACCGCGACTACGTGGTGGAAGGCGACCTTCGCCGTGAAGTGTCCATCAACATCAAGCGCCTCGTCGACCTTGGCTGCTACCGTGGCCTGCGCCACCGCAAGGGCCTGCCGGTCCGCGGCCAGCGCACCCACACCAACGCCCGCACCCGCAAGGGTCCCGCCAAGGCGATCGCCGGCAAGAAGAAGTAAAGGCTGAAAGAACATGGCTAAGGAAGCTGCACGTCCGCGCCGCAAAGAGCGCAAGAACATCTCCTCCGGCGTCGTCCACGTGAATTCGTCGTTCAACAACACGATGATCACCATCACGGACGTCCAGGGCAATGCCATCGTCTGGGCTTCGGCCGGCAAGCTGGGCTTCAAGGGCTCGCGCAAGTCCACCCCCTATGCGGCCCAGGTCGCGGCGGAGCAGGTGGGCCGTGCGGCGATGGAGCATGGCATGCGGACCGTCGAGGTCGAGGTTTCCGGCCCGGGTGCTGGCCGTGAGTCGGCTCTCCGCGCGCTTCAGGCTTGTGGCCTGCAGGTGACGTCGATCCGCGACGTGACCCCGATCCCGCACAACGGCTGCCGTCCGCCGAAGCGCCGCCGCGTCTGAGGCGCGGCCGCTGCCGCCTGCATTTTCCGGGCGGTTCATTCTATCTTTGTGAAAAGTGGCTCCCCTCATCGGGGAGCTGGATTTTCGACAGGAAGCACACAAGATGCAAGTCAACCAGAAGAACTGGCAGGAACTGATCCGTCCGGCGAAGCTCGAAGTTCAGCCGGGCCGTGACCGCCGCCGCGTGGCCACCTTCGTCGCGGAGCCGCTTGAGCGCGGGTTCGGAACGACGCTGGGCAACGCGCTGCGCCGCATCCTGCTGTCTTCGCTCCAGGGCGCTGCGGTTACCTCCGTTCATATTGACGGCGTGCTGCACGAATTCTCTTCGATCGCTGGCGTTCGCGAGGACGTCACCGACATGATTCTGAACATCAAGGAAATCGCCATCGGCATGCAGGGCGAGGGCCCGAAGCGGCTGATGCTCCGCAAGGAGGGTCCGGGCGTCGTCCGTGCCGGCGATATCCAGACGACCGGCGACATCCAGATCCTGAACCCGGAGCATGTGATCTGCACGCTCGACCAGGGTGCGGAGATTCGCATCGAGTTCACCGTGGCGACCGGCAAGGGCTATGTCTCGGCCGAGCGCAACCGGCCGGAGGATGCTCCCATCGGCCTCATCCCGGTCGATTCGATCTACAGCCCGGTGAAGCGCGTGTCGTTCAAGATCGAGAACACCCGCGAGGGACAGATCCTCGACTATGACAAGCTCATCATGAATGTCGAGACCGACGGATCGGTGAGCCCCGAGGATTCGGTTGCCTATGCCGCGCGCATCCTTCAGGACCAGCTTTCGGTGTTCATCAACTTCTCGGAGCCGTCCAAGGCGGTCATCGAGGAGACGCGTCCGGAGCTGGAGTTCAACGCCGCGCTGCTCAAGAAGGTGGACGAGCTGGAGCTGTCCGTGCGCTCCGCCAACTGCCTGAAGAACGACAACATCGTCTATATCGGCGACCTGATCCAGAAGACCGAGGCGGAGATGCTCCGCACCCCGAACTTCGGCCGCAAGTCGCTGAACGAGATCAAGGAAGTTCTCGCCCAGATGGGTCTCCATCTCGGCATGGAAGTGCCGAACTGGCCGCCTGAGAACATCGAAGAACTCGCCAAGAAGTACGAACAACATTATTGAGAACCCGATCGGCGCGCCCAAGGTTCTGCGCCGGAATTGAAGGAGAACGGTTATGCGTCATGGTTTCAGGGGCCGCCGGTTCAACCGCACGGCTGAGCATCGCGAGGCGATGTTCGCCAACATGTCTGCGGCGTTGATCAAGCATGAGCAGATCGTGACGACGCTGCCCAAGGCGAAGGATCTTCGCCCGGTCGTCGAAAAGCTCGTGACGCTTGCCAAGAAGGGCGGCCTGCATGCACGCCGCCAGGCAATGGCGCAGCTGCGTGACGAGACCCAGCTCAAGAAGCTGTTCGACGTTCTGGCGAAGCGCTACGAGAGCCGCAACGGTGGCTATCTCCGCATCATGAAGGCTGGCTTCCGCTATGGTGACCAGGCCCCGATGGCGGTGATTGAGTTCGTTGACCGCGACGTGAACGCGCGCGGCCTCGACTCCGGCCCGAGCCAGGCGTCCGAAGAGACTGAAGCCGCGGCCTGATCAAAGGTCCAGGGTTCAGACGGTTTTGAAAGGCAGCAGAGATGCTGCCTTTTCTATTTTCGCCTGGAGCTTCTGGCTTGTCCCCGGCGGAAAGACTGCTGTATTCCGGCCTGCACCGGAATGGCGGATACAGCTGACATGCTCCCCGGTCCCATTTGATGGCCCGTTGCACAAGCTATTCTGGCGTCACACAAGAAAATGGTGAAATCTTCGACCCAGGATGGTGAGTCGTTTCGACATTTTCAGCGCATCGAAGCAGCCTTTTGCGGATTCGTCCGAATCGGCTGTGTTCCTGCGTGAGGCGCGCGACGGGTTCGGTGTGCTGAACCTGTCCTACTGGTTCCTCGGTGCCTCGTCCGACGTCCCGGACCGCATGACGTGGTTCTCGACTTATGACGAGGGCTATATGGCGGTGTATCTGAGGGATTACAGCCCGCTGCGAGACGGCGCGTTCCGCACCTGCTTCAGGGATCTTCTGCCGCTGGACTGGGCGGACCTGCGGAAGAAGGACGAGACCGTGGCCACCATTCATTCGATTGCGGAGCGTTATGGCGTGGGGCGGCATGGCATCTCGATCCCCATCCGTGAACCGGGTGTGGGGGATGCGATGTTTTCGGTCAATTTCGAATGCGAAGACCGGCACTGGGATGCCTTGCGGGCGGAGCTGGTGAAGGACGTCCATCTCTTCGCCCACTACTATCACTTGCGGATGCGGAACGTGATCGCCTCACAGCCTGCGAGGAGCGGCTTCGACCTCAGCCGCCGTGAGCGGGAGGTGCTGCTCTGGGCGGCTGAGGGCAAGACGGCCTGGGAAACAGCCCGTCTGCTTGGGGTCAGCGAGAGTGCCGTGAACCTCTATGCCAGCAAGGCCATGCAGAAGCTGCGCGCCAAGACGAAGACCCAGGCCGTCGCGATCGCCGTGCGCAACGATCTGCTGCATTGAAGCGGGGCATGTCTCTGCCTCCTTAAGGTGCGGAGATGGCCTCGCCGTTGAACACCTGGCCCACCGGAACGACGGCATGGTCGCCATAGCCGTTGAACATCGTCGAGGTGGCGATGCCATAGGCGCCAAGGGTGCCGAACTCGATGTAGTCCTCGTCATGGAGTTCGATGGGCAGATCGAGCTTCGCGGGAAGAACGTCCAGCGGGTCGCAAGTGGGGCCGAAGACCTTCCATGGCTTGGTCCGGCCTTCGACGACCCGTCCGCCGCGGATCACGCGGTAAGGCGGCTGAAGTTCCGGGACCTGCATGAATTCCATCAGTCCGCCATAGATTCCGTCGTTCAGGAAGATGTCATCGCCATCCGAGCAGACCAGCTTGATGCGGGTGAGAAGCGACATGCAATTGGCGACGAGCCCGCGGCCCGGCTCGCATTCGAGCTGGGGCTCGGTGCCGCTGCCGAAGTGGCGGGTGGTCGCTTCCGCGATGGTGGCGAAGAAGGTTTCGAGGGGTGCCGGCCTGCTCAGCGGATAGTGGGCGGGGAAACCACCGCCGACATTGAGCGTGCCGATGTGGACGCCCGCCGCCCTGGACAGGCGCGCGGCCGCCTCGATGTGCCGGGCGTAGACGGCGGGGTCGCGCGACTGGGACCCGGGGTGGAACGTCATCACCGGCACGTAACCGCGGCGGGCGATATCCTGCAGCAGTTCGATTGCGATGTGCTCGGGCGCACCGAACTTGGTGGAGAAGTCATGCGCGGAGGCCGCCCGGTCGCGCGGCAGCACGAACCGCACCGCCATTTCGACGGTACGGTCATCACCCACGATTTCGGCGACCTTCGCCACTTCCTCGCGTGCGTCGACGGCGAAGCGGCGGCAGCCGAACTTGTGATAGGCGTTGAAGATCTCGCGGCGGGATTTCACCGGGTTGTGGTAATGGAAATGGGCGCCCGGCGACACCGAGTGGACCAGCGCCATCTCCTGCACCGAGGCCACGTCCCAGTGCCCGAGGCCCGCCTCGGCGAGCGCCGTGACGACCTCCTTCGACGGGTTCGACTTGACCGCGAAGCTGACGGTGCCGGGAAATCCCGCCGTGAAGCGGCGAAGCCGCTCCTTCAGCGTCTCGGCGGAGAAGCAGAACACAGCTTCCTCCGGCTGCATGACCTCGGCAACCGTCAGCGCATCGGCGTAGAAGGGGGCAGGAACGACATTCAGCGCGGGCTGGGCCATGTAAACCTCCGTCAGGGCAGGGATTAACGTTCCGGTGTCACTTATCGTTCGGCCCTGTTGGATTACACACGGCATTATGCTGAATTGTGACGGCTGAGTCGTCGCTGTGACGGCGGGGAACCTCATTTCGACGCATGGCACAGATCACACCCAAGGATGAGGAACTGATCGCTCTCCTGAAGGTCGATTCGCGGGAGCCCGTCGCCGCGCTGGCCCGCAAGCTCGGCCTGTCGCGCACCACGGTGCAGGACAGGCTGAAGCGCCTGGAGGACAGCGGGGTGATCGCCGCCTACACGATCCGGCTGGCGCGCGAGATGGAACAGGGCGGCATGCGCGCCTTCGTGACCTTCTCGGTGGAACCCCGGCGGCAGATCGACGTGGGGCGCATGCTGGCGAAGTTCCCGCAGATCGAGACCCTGCACACGGTGAGCGGCAAGTTCGACCTGATCGCCCAGGTCAGGACCGCCTCATCCGAGGCGATGGACCGGCTGATCGACGACATTGGGCAGATCCCCGGCATCACGCGGATCGAGACCTCGGTCATCTTGTCGACAAAGCTTGATCGCAGATAGGGCCGATGAAAGCGCCCAAGAGGAGTCACATGCGTTTCGTTACCACCGTCCTGTCCGCCCTCGTGCTGTTTCTTGCGAGCCCCCTGGTGCGGGCGGAGGAGAAGAGCGTTCCGCAGTCCGCCGGAGAAATGCAGCTGTCCTTCGCGCCCGTCGTGAAGCGGACGGCCCCCGCCGTGGTCAACGTCTATGCGCAGCGCGTGGCGGTGGCGCAGGGCAACCGGTTCTTCGACGACCCCTTCTTCCGGCGCTTCTTCGGCGATGACGGCTCCTTCGGGCGGCCCCGGGAACGCGTGCAGAATTCGCTGGGGTCCGGCGTGATCGTCGATCCGTCCGGCCTGATCGTCACCAACAACCATGTCATCTCCAACGGCACGGACATCAAGGTCGTGCTGGCGGACCGTCGCGAGTTCGAGGCCAAGGTGCTGCTCACCGATGAGCGCACCGACCTGGCCGTGCTCAAGATCGAGGTGCCGGATGAAGAACTCCCCGCGCTTTCGCTGGGGGATTCCGACGCGCTCGAGGTGGGTGACCTCGTGCTGGCCATCGGCAACCCCTTCGGAGTGGGGCAGACCGTGACGAGCGGCATCGTCTCCGCGCTGGCGCGCACCAAGGTGGGGGTGAGCGACTATCAGTTCTTCATCCAGACAGATGCCGCCATCAATCCCGGCAATTCCGGCGGCGCGCTGGTCAACATGCGGGGCGAACTGGTCGGCATCAACACCGCCATCTTCTCGCGCTCCGGCGGTTCGATCGGCATCGGCTTCGCGATCCCCACAAACATGGTGCGGACCGTGGTGGCCACCGCCGAAAGCGGCTCCGCGGCAATCCGCCGCCCGTGGCTCGGCGCGGAACTCCAGGACGTGACGCCCGACATCGCGGCCTCGCTCGGAATGTCCCGGCCGGAGGGCGCGCTGGTGGTCAGCCTCCATCCGGACAGCCCGCTCACCCAGTCTGGATTGAAGCGGGGTGACGTGATCCTGGCGATCGAGGGCAAGCCCGTGGAGAGCGCGCAGGAACTTGGCTACCGGGTGGCAACGACCGCCATCGGCGCCACGACCATCGTGGAATATCAGCGCAAGGGCGAGCGCCGCGAGACGCAGGTGACGATGATGGCCGCCCCCGAGACGGTGGACCGCCAGGATACGCTGATCGAGGGCCGCAACCCGCTGGCGGGTGCCGTGGCCGCCAATCTTTCTCCCGCCGTTGCGGATGAGCTGGGGCTGCCGGCGCAGACCCAGGGCGTGGCCATCACCAAGCTCGAAGGCGGCCCGGCGCAGCGTTTCTTCAAGAAGGGCGACATCGTGCTGGAGGTGAACGGCGTGGTGATCGACAGCGTCGAGGCGCTGCGCACCGTGCTGGCGGAAGACTCGCGCATCTGGCGCATCGCGGTTGACCGGGGCGGACGCATTCTCAAGCTGGCCGTGGGCGGGTGATGTCCGGCCTGTTCCAGGCGGCGGGCTTCGGCAAGGACGCGCCCCGGCCCCTGGCCGACAGGCTGCGCCCGCAGAAGCTCTCCGACGTCGTGGGACAGGATCACCTCGTGGGCCCCGACGGGGTGATCACGCGGATGCTGGCGGCGGGCCGCATCCCGTCTATCATCCTGTGGGGACCGCCGGGCACCGGCAAGACCACGATCGCGCGGCTGCTCGCGGGCGAGACGGGCCTCGCCTTCGAGCAGATCTCCGCGATCTTCTCCGGCGTTGCGGACCTCAAGAAGGTGTTCGAGCAGGCGCGCATCCGGCGCGAGCAGGGGCGGGGCACGCTGCTGTTCGTGGACGAGATCCACCGCTTCAACAAGTCCCAGCAGGATTCCTTCCTGCCATATGTCGAGGACGGGACCATCATCCTGGTGGGTGCCACGACGGAAAACCCGAGCTTTGAGCTGAACGGGGCCTTGCTGTCACGCGCGCAGGTGCTGGTTCTGAACCGGCTGGACACGGACGCGATGCAGGCGCTGATCCGCCGGGCGGAGATGTTCGAGCGCCGCCAGCTTCCCGCCGACCCTGCTGCGCGCGAGGCGATGATCGGCATGGCGGATGGCGACGGGCGCTACTTCCTCAACATGCTGGAGGAAGTCTTTGCCTCCGTGCCCGAAGGCGGCAACCCGTTGACGCCGGAGGCGCTGGCGCGCACCGTGCAGAAGCGCATGCCGCTCTATGACAAGGCGGCGGACGGCCATTACAACCTGATTTCGGCGCTCCATAAATCGGTGCGCGGCTCCGATCCCGATGCGGCGCTCTATTATCTCGCGCGCATGTTCGCGGCGGGGGAGGACCCTCTGTTCATTGCCCGCCGCGTGGTGCGGATGGCGATCGAGGATGTGGGGCTGGCGGACCCCGAGGCCATGCACCAGGCGCTGGCGGCGAAGGAAACCTATGATTTCCTCGGCAGCCCGGAGGGCGAACTGGCGATCGCGCAGGCGGTCGTCTATGTGGCCACAGCGCCGAAGTCCAACGCGCTCTACACGGCCTTCAAGGGCGCCATGGAGCGGGCGAAGCAGACGGGCTCCCTGATGCCGCCGAAGATCATCCTGAACGCGCCGACCAAGCTGATGAAGCAGCAGGAATACGGGACCGGCTACCGCTATGACCATGACGAGCCGGATGCCTTCTCGGGGCAGAACTACTTTCCCGACGGCATGGGGCGGGAGCGATATTACGAGCCCGTGGAACGCGGCTTCGAGCGCGAGGTGAAGCGGCGGCTGGACTATTGGGCGAAGCTCCGGAAGGAGCGGGGATCAAACTAGTGTCGTCATTCCGGCGAAGGCCGGGGTGACGCCCGTTAGGGAGAAAGCGCGGTCCCAGCTCAACGCACAGTTCTCTAGGAAGTTACGATGGCCCTCAACCCCTGGACATAGGTCGTCGGCAGGCCGTTCTCCTCAGCCCCCACGATGATGGTGCGCAGATAATCCGTGCTCGGAACATGCTGGCCCGCTTCGCTGCGGGCGAAGTAGGTGAGGCACTCCAAGGTCGCGCCATCCATCAGGACGCGGACGGTCCGCCTGTCATAGCGGTTCACATGGGCGGGTCTGGCGGGATCATAGCCTTCGCGCTTGTCCAGCGCATGGAGGTCACGTTCGCTCAGGCGGTAGACCACGCCCCAGACTTGCGAGCCGGGCTGCTCGGCCAGACCTGCCACGCCGCAGAGCCGCACGGGCGAGGAGCGGGGGAAGCACAGCGCATGGTCGGGAAGCACGGCCATGCCCAGGCATTCATGCTCCGGGCAACGCTCGCGCATCTGCGACCTGGACATGTTGGAGCCATAGGCGAAATAGAGCACTATTCCGCCGCCTGCTTCCGGCTCCGGCGGAGAACGTCCTTCAGGAAGTGTCCGGTGTAGCTCCTCGGCTCGCGCACCACGTCCTCCGGCGTTCCGGCCACGACGATCTCGCCGCCGCCGTCGCCACCCTCGGGGCCGAGGTCGACGATCCAGTCCGCCGTCTTGATGACTTCGAGATTGTGCTCGATCACCACCACGCTGTTGCCCTGGTCGACCAGCTCATGGAGAACTTCGAGGAGCTTCTTCACGTCGTGGAAGTGGAGGCCCGTCGTCGGCTCGTCGAGGAGGTAAAGGGTGCGGCCGGTGGCGCGGCGGGAGAGTTCCTTGGCGAGCTTCACGCGCTGCGCCTCGCCGCCCGACAGCGTGGTGGCCTGCTGGCCGACCTTGATGTAGCCGAGCCCCACGCGCTCCAGCGTTTCCATCTTGTCGCGCACGCTCGGCACGGCGCGGAAGAATTCGGCAGCTTCCGAGACGGTCATGTCCAGCACGTCGGCGATGGACTTGTCCTTGAACCTGATCTCCAGCGTCTCGCGATTGTAGCGGTGGCCGTGGCAGGCGTCGCAGGTGACGTAGACATCGGGGAGGAAGTGCATCTCGATCTTGATGACGCCGTCGCCCTGGCAGGTTTCGCAGCGGCCGCCCTTGACGTTGAAGGAGAAGCGTCCAGGCTCATAGCCGCGCGCCTTGGCCTCCGGCAGCCCTGCGAACCAGTCACGGATCGGCGTGAAGGCGCCGGTGTAGGTGGCGGGGTTGGAGCGCGGCGTGCGGCCGATGGGGCTCTGGTCGATGTCGATGATCTTGTCGAGGAGTTCGAGGCCCTCGATGCGGTCATGCTCGGCGGGCGCCTCGCGCGTGCCCATGAGCTTGCGCGCGGCGGCCTTGTAGACCGTGTCGATCAGCAGCGTGGACTTGCCGCCGCCCGACACACCGGTGACGCAGGTGAAGACGCCGAGCGGAATCTCCGCCGAGACGTTCTTGAGATTGTTGGCGCGGGCACCCTTTACCCGGATGGAGCGGCCCTTCTCCCATTTGCGGCGGATGCCGGGCAGCGGCACGGCCTGCTGGCCCGTGAGGTACTGGCCGGTGAGGGACTTCGGGTTCGCCATCACCTCGGCGGGTGTGCCTTGCGCGATGATGTGTCCGCCATGGACGCCGGCACCGGGGCCGATGTCCACCACGTAATCGGCCAGCCGGATCGCGTCCTCGTCATGCTCGACGACGATCACCGTGTTGCCGAGGTCGCGCAGGTGCACTAGGGTTTCGAGGAGGCGGGCATTGTCGCGCTGATGAAGGCCGATGGAGGGCTCGTCCAGCACATAGAGCACGCCGGTGAGGCCCGAGCCGATCTGCGAGGCGAGGCGGATGCGCTGGCTTTCGCCGCCCGAGAGCGTTCCGGAGGTGCGGGAGAGGTTGAGGTAGTCCAGCCCAACGTCCACCAGGAACTTCAGCCGGTCGCGGATTTCCTTCAGGATGCGCGAGGCGATTTCCTGGTCCTTTGGCTTCAGAACCTTCGGCAGCTCCGCGAACCAGTGGTTGGCCTCGCGGATCGACATGGCGGAGATTTCGCCGATGTGCCTGGCGTCCACCTTCACGGAGAGCGCCTGCGGCTTCAGCCGATAGCCGTTGCACTCCGAGCAGGGGTGGTCCGACTGGTATTTCGAGAGCTCCTCCCGCATCCAATCGGAATCCGTCTCGCGCCAGCGGCGCTCGATGTTGCCGATGACGCCTTCGTAGGGCTTCTTGGTCTTGTAGGCGCGGATACCGTCATCATAGGTGATGGTGATTTCCTCATCGCCCGTGCCGAAGAGGATGGCCTCGCGCGCCTTCTTCGGAATGTCCTTCCACGGCGTCGACATGGACACCTTGTAGTGTTTCGCCAGCGCCTCGAGCGTCTGATTGTAGTAGGGTGAGGTGTTGCCGGTGCGCGCCCAGGGGAGGATCGCGCCGTCCTTCATGGAGAGCGTGTTGTCCGGCACCACGAGGTCCGGCTCGAAGTGAAGCTCCGTGCCGAGCCCGTCGCACTTGGGGCAGGCGCCGAACGGATTGTTGAAGGAGAACAGCCGCGGCTCGATCTCGTCGATGGTGAAGCCGGAGACGGGACAGGCGAAGCGCTCCGAGAACAGGATGCGCTCATGGGTTTCGTTCTTGGACTTGTTGGCGCCTTCCTCGGAGGTGGCGGAGGCGGGAAGGGGCTTGTCCGCGAATTCGGCGACCGCAAGGCCATCCGCCAGTTTCAGGGCGGTCTCGAAACTGTCCGCCAGGCGGGTGGCGATGTCGTCTCGCACCACGATTCGGTCCACCACCACGTCGATGTCATGCTTGAACTTCTTGTCCAGTGCCGGAACGCTGTCGATCTCGTGGAACTGGCCATCGACCTTGACGCGGGTGAAGCCCTTCTTCTGGAGTTCCGCCAGTTCCTTGCGGTACTCGCCCTTGCGGCCGCGCACGATGGGAGCCAGCAGGTAAAGCCTCGTGCCCTCGGGCAGCGCCATGACCCGGTCCACCATCTGGGTGACGGTCTGGCTTTCGATGGGCAGGCCAGTGGCTGGGGAATAGGCCACACCGATACGCGCGAAGAGCAGGCGCATGTAGTCATAGATTTCGGTGACGGTGCCCACCGTGGAGCGTGGGTTGCGGCTCGTCGTCTTCTGCTCGATCGAGATGGCGGGTGACAGGCCGTCGATCTGATCGACGTCCGGCTTCTGCATCATCTCGAGGAACTGGCGGGCATAGGCCGACAGCGACTCGACATAGCGGCGCTGGCCCTCGGCATAGATCGTGTCGAAGGCGAGGGATGATTTGCCGCTGCCCGAAAGCCCGGTGAACACGATCAGCTTGTCCCGGGGCAGTTCGAGGGAGACATTCTTCAGGTTGTGCTCGCGCGCACCCTGAATGGAGAGGACTTTCTTTTGCTCGGCCATGGTATCCGACTAGATCAAAAAGGGAACGCCTGCAAGGCGTCGGGGCATGACCAGGATACGTGGAAGCTGCGCTGCCAGTTCGCGGCTGTCCACAGATAGTTGGCACACGCCGAATCAGATCGAAGCCGCTAGATCACGGCGCGTGAAACCCCACGACATTCTCCGCAAGACATTCGGTTACGAGAGCTTCCGGCCCGGCCAGGAAGGCATCGTCACCACGCTGATGGACGGGCGCGACGTGCTGGCCGTAATGCCCACGGGCTCCGGCAAGTCTCTCTGCTACCAGGTGCCGGCCCTGGCGCGCGGCGGGCTGGCCATCGTCGTCTCCCCGCTGGTGGCGCTGATGCAGGACCAGGTGGCGGCGCTGAAGCTGGCCGGGGTCGCGGCGGAGACGATCAATTCCGCCCAGGACCGGGAGATGAATGTCGCGATCTGGCGCAGGGTTGCGGCGGGCGAGGTGCAGTTCCTCTACCTCTCGCCCGAGCGGCTGATGACGGAGCGCATGATTGCCGCGCTCTCCCGGCTCGACGTGCGGCTGATCGCCATCGACGAGGCGCATTGCATCTCGCAGTGGGGGCCGTCCTTCCGCCCAGAATACGACATGCTGCAGACCTTGCGGCAATCCTTCCCCGGGGTTCCCATTGGCGCCTTCACGGCAACCGCCGACGAGGCGACGCGGCGGGACATCGTGGGCAAGATCTTCGGCGGTGGGGCGGAGGTCTATGTGGCGGGCTTCGACCGGCCGAACATCAACCTCGCCGTGGCGCCCAAGTCCAACGCGAAGCAGCAACTCATCGACTTCCTCGACGGGCGGGCGGGGCAATCCGGCATCGTCTATGCGCTGTCCCGGAAATCGACGGAGGAATGGGCGGCGTTCCTCGTTTCCAAGGGCTTCCGCGCCATCGCCTATCACGCCGGGATGAGTGCCGAGGACCGGGCGGAGGCGCAGAGCCTGTTCATGACGGAGAAGGGCATCATCGTCTGCGCCACCATCGCCTTCGGCATGGGCATCGACAAGCCGGACGTGCGCTTCGTCTTCCACGCCGACCTGCCATCCTCCCTCGACGCCTATTACCAGGAGATCGGCCGGGCGGGGCGGGACGGCAAGCCATCGGAGGTCAAGATGGTCTATGGGCTGGGCGACATCCAGATGCGCCGCCGCTTCATCGACCAGGAGGACGGCGGCGAGGAGCGGCGGCGGCGCGAGCACAAACGGCTCGACGCGCTGGTGGCCTATTGCGAGGCGCCGGAGTGCCGCCGGCAGAACCTGCTCCTGTATTTCGGCGAGGAGTCGGAACCTTGCGGCAACTGCGACGTCTGCCTCGACCCCGTGCATCTGGTGGACGGCACGGCGGAGGCAAAGTGGGTGATCGAGGCCGTCATGGCAACGGGGCAGCGCTTCGGCGCCGCCCATGTGGCCGATGTGCTGTCGGGCAAGCCCAACGAGAAGGCCGAAGCGCTGCGCCATGTGGAGCATGCCGTCTTCGGCATCGGCAAGGCCCACGGGCGGCAGCACTGGCAATCCGTGATCCGGCAGATGGTGGGCGGCGGCTACCTCGCCATCGACGTCGCGGGCTATGGGGGCCTCTCCGTCTCGCCCAAGGGCCTTGCGCTGGCCCGCGGAGAGGGTGCGTTCCGTTACCGGCAGGACCCGGTCCGCAAGCCGTCCAGGGCGGAACGGAAGGCCGTCTCCGCGCCGGATGCCTCTGGCGTGTCGGAGGAACTGCTGCAAAGGCTCAAGACCTTGCGGGCCAAGATCGCGCGGGAGAGGGGTGTGCCCGCCTATGTTATCTTCCCGGACCGGACGCTGATCGACATGGCGGGCAAGCGGCCGCTCACCCGCTGGGATTTCGGTGAGGTGCATGGCGTGGGTGAATCGAAGCTGCAGCAATTCGCGGAGATCTTCCTCGCGGAAATCCGCGCCTTCGTGCAGGCGGAGAGCGGCGTGGCCTGAACGGTGGTTGCCGGGGCCGATGCGCCGGGCTAACCATTCCGCCCGCAACCAGGACCGCCATCTTGAAACCTTCACGCCTGCTCGAAGCGAAGGCGCTGCTCGTCATCGCCCTGCCGCTGATATTCGCCTATCTGGCGGATGTGATGATGGTCATCACCGCCAAGATGGTGGTGGGGCGTCTGGGGGCGATGGAACTTGCCGCGGCGGGCATCTCGACCGATCTCTCCTACCAGATGTGCATCGTGCTGATGGGGTTCTTCTCCGTCGTCGGTGTTCTGGTGTCGGAAGCGCTCGGGGCGCTCAGGCGCGAGGCGGTGGTGCCTGAACTGGTCCGTGGGCTGGTGCTGGCCGGCATCCTCGGCCTGATCGTGACGGTGGTCGTGCTGAACCTGGGAACCGTGCTGCGGCTGACCGGGCAGGACCCGGAGGTGATCAGCCTTTCCGGGCCCTATTACACAGGCTTCGCCTTCGCCATGCTGCCCATCATCTGGTTCGGCGTGCTGCGCAGCTTCGTGGCCGCGCTGATGAAGACGGGCTTCGTGCTGGCCATCACCGTCATCACCGTGGTGCTGAACTATTTCCTGATGCAGGGGCTGGTGCATGGCAGCTTCGGACTGCCGAACCTCGGCATTGCCGGGGCGGGCGTCGCCTGGGCGATTTCCATGTGGTTCAAGTGCCTGTGCCTCGGCGCCTATACATTCTGGCTCGTCAGGCGGCAGCGCATGCCCCTGCATGAGGGAAGCGTCGGCGGCCCGCGCGCCTATGCGCCGCTCGTGAAGCTGGGGCTTCCGGTGGCGGGCATCGTGGCGCTGGAATCCGGTCTCTTCGCGGCGACGGCCCTCATTTCCGGCATCATGGGCGCGGTGGAACTCGCAGCCTACCAGATGGTGATGGGCTGGATCGCCATTCCCTTCGTCATCTCGCTGGGGATTTCCGAGGCGGCGATGGTGCGCGTGGCCTATTTCGTGGGCGCCCAGGACGCGGCCGCGGCGCGGCAGGCGGGCAATCTCGGCATGGTGATCGGCGTGGCCGTGCCGCTCGTCCTCGTGCTGATCCCGGTCTTCGCGCCGGGGCTGGTGAGCCGCATCTTCCTCGACCCTTCGGACCCGAAATATGCCGAGATCGCGGCGCTTGTCGCCACGCTGCTCGTCATCGCGGCGGTGTTCCAGGTGTTCGACGGGCTGCAGGTGATCGCGTCCCACGCGCTGCGGGGCCTGAAGGATGCGGTGATGCCGCTGGTCATTGCCGGGACCGGCTACTGGCTGATCGGGCTGGGCAGCGGATATGTGTTTGGCTTCTATTTCGGCTGGGGGGCGCCAGGGGTCTGGTGGGGGCTCGCCATCGGCCTTGCCTTCACGGCCAGCCTGCTCGCCTGGCGCTTCGAGCTTCTGGCGAAGCGCGCCGCCTTCCTCAATTATCCGAGTGGTCCGTCGTCGAGATGAAGGTCTCGTCCTCCTGGCCGGCGCGCTCGAAGGAGAGGAAGTCATAGTATCCGCAGCGGCCTTCGCCGGGGAATATCCTGCAGGTGGAGGGCCTTGCGGGGTAGATGCCGCAGCGCCGCTCCTCCGTGTCGAAGAACATGCAAATCTTGCCGAAATGCTGGTCAGCCTTGCGGCGGAACACGCGCTTGTAGCCGTGGGCGGACTTGAAGAACTTCTTCTCCGCCACGGCCAGCGGCACGCCGAAATGCTTGGCGATGCGTTCGGCGTCCCGGTCCTTCACCTCGATCACGGGGTAGGAGCAGCAATAGCCGGGGCATTTCATGCAGTCGTATTTCTTGCGGGGCATGAGTCTCTGTTCCGGTGAATCCCAAGCGCGGGACGCTAGGCCGAGAGCGGTTTGGCCGCAACGGCCGCGGGCTTCTGTCCGGTCAGTTGCGCATATTTCCTGTTGGTATCCGCAATCTCGCCCATCAGCCATTCCCGGAAGGAGCGCACGGGCGGCGTCTCCTTCTGGCCCTTTCCGCGGACGATCCAGTAATGCCAGTGGTCCTTCATGTCGAAGGAGAAGGGGCGGACCAGCCAGCCGTCGAGAAGCGAGTCCGTGACGAGGATCTGGTCGCTGAGAGCAAAGCCCTGGCCCGCCTCGGCGGCCTCGATGGCGAGGTGGTTCTGGAACAGCGTGCCGCGCCAGTCCTCCACCCCCGTCACGCCGGCTGCGGCGAGCCAGTCGGCCCACCATTGCTTGCGCGACTCGTGGAGCAGGTTGAACTCCGCGAGGTCCGCCGGCGTGAGGCCCGGCCGGTCCTTGACGAGCTTTGGGGCACAGACGGGGAAGATCACGGCGTCGGTGAGCTTCACGGCTTCGACGCCCTCCCACTGGCCGGGGCCGTAGCGGATTCCGACATCGGCCTCGCCGAAGCGGAAGTCGGCAAGCTCGGCGGTGGGGTCGATCGCCAGTTCGATGTCCGGGTGGAGATCGTTGAAGCGGCCGAGGCGCGGCACCAGCCAGCGCGAGGCGATGGCGGGCTCGACCGTGACCTTCAGCTGCCTCACGTCTCCGACGGCCGCCGCCTCGCGCGTTGCATCGGCCAGCTGGTCGAAGAGGGGGGTGAGGCGCGCCGCATAGCGCTGGCCTGCCTCGGTCAGGTCCACGCCCCGGCCGGTGCGGATGAAGAGCTGGGTGCCCAGCCATTCCTCCAGGTCGCGCACATGGCGGCTGATGGCGGCATGGGTGACGAAAAGTTCTGCCGCGGCCTCGGTGAAGCTTTCGAGGCGTGCGGCGGCCTCGAAGGCCTTCAGCGCATTCAGCGATGGCAGGCGTCGGCCCATCAACTCACCTGTGAGTTTTTGTTACAGGTAGCGTAGGTTAATGCCGTTTGTGTTGCAAGCGCGAAAAGCCCATATCCGGGTTGTTCACGAGAAGCCCAAGAAGGGCCAAGGAGAAATATCATGAACTGGATTTTGAGCACTTATTCAAACGTTTACCAGGCTGCCATGCTGCAGCCGCACGAATTTTCCGACAATGCTGCGCCTGCGAAAGAGCGGGTGAGCACCCCCAAGCGCGCACCGCTGTTCGGGTTCCTCAAGCGCCGTTAGCTCGCCTCGGCCGCAGCCACGAGGTCCACCTCGACCACCAGCCGTTCATCCGCCAGGCCTGCCACGATGAGAAGCGTCGCGGCGGGCCTGTGCCCTTTCAGGAACCGGTCCCGCATCTGGCGGTAAATGCCGAGATGGGCCCGCTCCGTGATGTAGACGTGGGCGTCCACCACATGGCGGTGGTCCATGCCGGCGGCCGCCAGCACGGCCATCGCATTCTCCCAGGCGAGTTCATGCTGGCGGGCGGGGTCCGTGGGAATTTCGCCGGACAGTGAGACGCCCACCTGGCCGGAGACATGCACCACCCGGTGACCGGGCGGGATTTCCATGCCCTGCGCATAGGCGGAGAGGGGCTTCGGCGCATTCTCCGTCTCGATGCCTCTGATCATTCGCATCCTCCCGTTTATTATCTTAGCATAGGCGGCTTGCTTCGGAACAAAAAGAGAACTATACATGCGTGTGGATAAGGCTCCGAGCGCTGCTGTGCCGGGGCAAGCCTTTGACTAGGGTGCGCGGACAAGCAAGGAGAGTTGGTGTCATGGCAGGATCGGTGAACAAGGTCATTCTGGTGGGCAATCTGGGCCGGGACCCGGAAGTGCGCCACACGCAGGACGGCAAGCCCATCGTGAACCTCTCGATCGCCACCTCCGAGACCTGGCGCGACCGCAACACCGGCGAGCGCAAGGAAAAGACCGAGTGGCACCGCGTGGTGATCTTCAGCGAGGGCCTTGCAAAGGTGGCGGAGCAATATCTGAAGAAGGGCTCTACCGTTTACATCGAGGGCCAGCTGCAGACACGCAAGTACACCGACAAGGACGGCGTGGAGAAGTATTCGACCGAGATCGTGCTGCAGGGCTTCAACAGCGTGCTGACCATGATCGGCGGGCGCGGCGGCCCGGGCGAAGGGGCTGGCTCCATCGGCGGCGGCGGTGACGAATTCGGCCAGTCGAGCCCGATGGAGCGCCCGCGCATGGGTGGTTCGATGGGCGGCCAGAAGAGCCAGAGCTTCGCGCGCGACCTGGACGACGAGGTGCCGTTCTGAGGCCCTTCCCGCAGGGGTTGGGCTGGGTCTTTCCGGGCCCTGCGAAATGTGGTTTTTAGGCCGGAAAATCAACAGCTTTTCATTGTAACGGCGGCCCTCAGGACCTAGATTGGGAGGACCGCCGAATCGCTGTCTTCCGGGCCACGGTTTGGCCGGTTCATCCGGACTTTTTCACAGGTTCTCCGTGGCCGACAACGACGAGAAGAAGGGCGCGATCCCGCCCTCCAATCCTTCCGAGATTTCGCCCATCTCCATCGAAGACGAGATGCGGAAGAGCTATCTCGATTACGCGATGAGCGTGATCGTGAGCCGCGCGCTGCCCGACGTGCGCGACGGGTTGAAGCCGGTTCACCGCCGTATCCTGTTCTCCATGAACGAGAACGGCTACGACTGGAACAAGCCCTACCGCAAGTCAGCCCGCATCGTAGGCGACGTGATCGGTAAGTATCACCCGCATGGCGACCAGTCGATCTATGACGCGCTGGTGCGCATGGCGCAGGACTTTTCGCTGCGCCTTCCGCTGATCGATGGACAGGGCAACTTCGGTTCCGTCGACGGCGACCCGCCCGCGGCCATGCGATACACCGAATCCCGCATGGCGAAGGTCGCGCATGCGCTGCTCGAGGACATCGACAAGGACACGGTCGAGTTCCAGGCGAACTATGACAATTCCGAACGCGAGCCGACGGTGCTTCCGGCCCGCTTCCCCAATCTTCTGGTCAACGGCTCCGGCGGCATCGCCGTGGGCATGGCCACCAACATGGCGCCCCACAACCTCGGCGAGGTGATCGACGCCTGCGTCGCGGTGATCGAGAACCCGGCCATTTCCATTGATGACCTGATCGACATCATCCCCGGCCCGGACTTCCCGACGGGCGCCATGATCCTGGGCCGCGTCGGCATCAAGTCCGCCTTCCACACCGGCCGGGGTTCGGTCGTCATGCGGGCGAAGGTGAGCACCGAGGAAATCCGCAAGGAGCGCGAGGCGCTGATCGTCACCGAGATTCCCTATCAGGTGAACAAGGCGCAGATGATCGAGCGCATCGCGGATCTCGTCCGCGAAAAGAAGCTCGAGGGCATCTCGGACATCCGCGACGAGTCCGACCGGCAGGGCATGCGCGTCGTCATCGAATTGAAGCGCGATGCGATGGCGGAAATCGTGCTGAACCAGCTCTACCGCTTCACCCCGCTGCAATCGACCTTCGGCATCAACAACGTCTGCCTCACTGGCGGCCGCCCGGAACTGATGAACCTCAAGGACCTGCTGCAGGCCTTCGTGGCCTTCCGCGAGGAGGTGGTCACACGCCGCACCAAGTTCCTGCTCAACAAGGCGCGTGACCGCGCGCACATCCTCGTGGGCCTCGCCATCGCGGTGGCCAACATCGACGAGGTGATCCGCCTCATCCGGACATCGAAGGATGCAGCCGAGGCCCGTGAGGCCCTGATGGCGCGCGACTGGCCGGCCAAGGACATGGCGCCGCTGATCGCACTCATCGCCGATCCGCGCCACGGCCTCACCGAGGAGGGCGCCTACCGCCTCTCCGACGAGCAGGCCCGGGCCATCCTCGATCTGCGCCTGCAGCGCCTGACCGCGCTGGGCCGTGACGAGATCGCCGAGGAACTGCAGAAGCTCGCGGCGGAAATCGCGGATTATCTGGACATCCTGCGTTCCCGCGCCCGCGTGCTCGGCATCATCAAGGACGAGCTGACCGCCATCAAGGACGAGTTCGCCACGCCGCGGCGCACGCTGATCGTGGAAAACGAGGGCGAGGTCGAGGACGAGGACCTGATCCAGCGTGAGGACATGGTCATCACGGTCAGCCATGCGGGTTACGTCAAGCGCGTGCCGCTCTCCACCTACCGGGCGCAGAAGCGCGGCGGCAAGGGCCGCGGCGTGGGCGGAACGCGGGAGGAGGATTTCGTCACCAAGCTCTTCGTGGCGAATACCCACACGCCCATCCTGTTCTTCTCCTCCGCCGGCATGGTCTATCGGCTGAAGGTGTGGCGCCTGCCGCTCGGCACGCCGCAATCGCGCGGCAAGGCGCTGATCAACCTTCTGCCGCTGCAGCAGAATGAGCGCATCACGACGATCCTTCCGATGCCGGAGGACGCCTCCGCCGAAACCGGCCAATACCTGATGTTCGCGACGCGCTCCGGCACCGTGCGGCGCAACGAGATGTCGGATTTCGAGCAGATCAACCGCGCCGGCAAGATCGCCATGAAGCTCGACCCGGGCGACATGATCGCTGGCGTCGAGCTTTGCACGGCGGCGGACGACGTGATGCTGACCACGGCCCAGGGCCAGTGCATCCGCTTCTCCGTGGACGAGGTGCGCGTGTTCAAGGGGCGCGACTCCACGGGCGTGCGCGGCATCAGGCTTGAGGATGGCGACCATCTGATCTCCATGTCCATCCTGCGCCATGTCGAGGCCACGGCGGACGAGCGCGGCGCCTTCCTCAAGATGTCCCGCGCGGTCGCGGGCGAAGAGGCGGAGGCCAACGGCAATGGCGGCGATGAGGAGGCTTCCTCCGAAACCACGCTGAGCCAGGAGCGCTATGCCGAGATGGGGGCGGCGGAACAGACGATCCTCACCATTTCCGCCAATGGATACGGCAAGCGGACCTCGTCCTACGAGTACCGCATCACCGGCCGCGGCGGCAAAGGCATCGTCGCCATGGCGGTGAATGAGCGCAATGGGCCGATGGTCGCCAGTTTCCCGGTCGAGGATGGCGACGAGATCATGCTGGTGACCGACGGCGGGCAGTTGATCCGCACCCCGGTGAGCGGCATCGGCAAGAAGGGCCGTTCCACCCAGGGCGTCATCGTGATGGATGCCGCCGACGACGAGCATGTCGTGTCCGTCGAACACATCACGGACGTGGAGGAGGGGAGCGAGGGCTGATGGCACTTGCGCTCCTGCTCACCTTTGCAGGGGCTTGTGCGCTCCTCTTCCTGAAGCCCGGGCCGGCCATGTCGGTGATCGTGGCCAATTCCGCGGGCTATGGCGTGCGTGGCGGTCTCGTGACGGTTGCGGGGAACGTCACGGGCTTCGCCCTGCTGCTCACCGTCGTCGGCCTCGGGCTGTCGTGGATCGCCGTCACGATGCATCTCTGGTTCGACTGGATCAGGCTGGGGGGCGCGGTCTATCTCGTCTGGCTCGGCATCAGCCGGTTGCGCAACGCCGGACACATCGCGAAATATGGCGAGAACCCCACGGGCGAACTCTTCCGGGACGGCTTCCTCGTTGCCGTGGCGAACCCGGAGGTGCTGCTGTTCCTGGCGGCCTTTCTTCCGCCCTTCGTCGACCCTGCCCATGCGCCGGGCCCCCAGATCCTGGCGCTTTCCGCGGTGTTCGTGGCGATCAGCGCGCTGGCAGGCGCAGTGCTCGCCGTGCTGGCGGGGCAGGCGCGGAGCTTCCTGTCAGGTGAGCGTCTGAAGCTCATCGACTATGCCTCCGGAGGCTTGCTTGTGGTGGCCGGCGTGTGGCTAGGTTGGCCGGCACTGGAGATGCTCGCATGACGCTCGACTCCTATCTCGCCTTCTGCGCCGCGGCGGCAGCACTCGCCTTCGTGCCCGGGCCCACCGTCACCGTCATCATCGCCAACAACCTGCGCCACGGCGCGCGGGCGGGTCTGATGAACGTGGCGGGCACCCAGGCCGGCTTCGTCATCTGGCTCGCCATCGCCGCGCTGGGGCTTGGCGCCGCGATCGAGCTGATGGGCGTGTGGTTCGACGTGCTGCGCTATGCGGGTGCGGCCTATCTCGTGTGGCTGGCGGTGAAGCTCTTCCGCTCCCGGGGAGACCTCGCGGTGGCGGTGGACCGGGCGAGGCCCGGTGGCAGCTTCTTCCTGCAGGGTTTCATCGTCATCATGTCCAACCCCAAGATGCTGGTGCTGTTCGGCGCCATGATCCCGCCCTTCATCACGGCCGGCAGCGACCCGATGCGGCAGATCCTGGTCATGGGAGCCACCTTCATGGCGATTGCCGGGGTGGGGGATGTCGCCTATGCGCTGATGGCGGGCAAGGCTGGCGCCTTCCTGTCACGCTCGCGCATCCGGGCGCTTGAAATCATCAGCGGCTGCTTCCTGATGGGCGGCGGCATCTGGATGGCGTTGAGGGGGCGCTGACATGGCACGAACAGGCTTCTATCCGGGGTCCTTCGACCCCGTCACATATGGCCACCTCGACATCATCGCGAGGGCGGCGCGGGTGGTCGACAGGCTGGTGCTGGGCGTTGGCGTTCATCACGGGAAACAGGCGCTGATTCCTGCCGAAACCCGGATCGCCCTGCTGGAAAAGGTCACGCAGCCCATCGCCGAGCATACGGGGGTGAAGATCACGGTCGCCACCTTCGATGGCCTTGCGGTGGATTCAGCCCGCAAGCACCACGCCGGGCTCATCATCCGTGGCCTGCGGGACTCGAGCGATTTCGACTACGAGGTCCAGATGGGCCAGATGAACGGCGCGATGGCGCCGGACATCGAAACCGTCTTCCTTGCCGCTTCACCTGCCACCCGCATGATCGCATCCTCGCTGGTGAAGCAGATCGCGAAGATGGGCGGCGACATCACGCTGTTCATCCCGAAGGAAGCGCAGGAGGTGATGGCGAAGGCGCTCGACCAGGGCTCCAGGCCATCCAATTGACTTTTTCTTGCGGTCCCGTCAGGAACGGCACCGACAAACATGGGAGATTTCATGATCAGGAAACTGGCCTTGGCCGCGCTCGCGGCAGGCCTCCTCACAACTCCGGCTCTCGCCGCCGGGAAGATCAAGGTGGAAACCAGCAAGGGCTGTTCCTTCGAGATCGCACTGCGGCCCGACCTGGCGCCGAAGCACGTGGCGCAGATCACCAAGCTCGCGGCGGCCGGTTTCTATGACGGCATCGTGTTTCACCGCGTGATCGACGGCTTCATGGCCCAGACGGGTGACCCGACCGGCACCGGCATGGGCAGTTCCAACGAGCCGGACCTTCCGGCGGAGTTCACGCCTGAGCCCTTCAAGCGCGGCACGGTGGGCATGGCCCGCTCGCAGGATCCGAACTCCGGCAACAGCCAGTTCTTCGTGATGTTCGCCGAGGGCGACTTCCTGAACGGGCAGTATACGGTGTGGGGCCAGGTGGACGAGGCCGGCATGGCCTGCGTCGACAAGATCGAGCGGGGCGAGCCCCCGCAGAACCCCGACAAGATGACCAAGGTAACGGTGGAATAATGGCTGATCTCGAAAACACCCTCTATATGGACGTGGCGGATTCAAAGGACGCGCCGAAGGGCCGCATCACGATCGAAATGCGCCCTGACCTGGCGCCCAACCATGTGGCCCGCATCAAGGAACTGGCCCGCGAGGGCGCCTATGACGGCGTGGTGTTCCACCGCGTGATCGAGGGCTTCATGGCCCAGGGCGGCGACGTCGAGTATGGCAACACGACGTCCTCCAGCTTCAATCCCGGCCGCGCCGGCATGGGCGGCTCCAAGAAGCCGAACCTGAAGCAGGAATTCTCGAAGGAGCCGCATGTGCGCGGCGTGTGCTCCATGGCGCGCTCGCAGAACCCGGATTCGGCCAACAGCCAGTTCTTCATCTGCTTCGATGACGCGACCTTCCTCGACCGGCAGTACACGGTCTGGGGCAAGGTGACGGACGGCATGGACATCGTCGACGGCATCAAGCGCGGCGAACCCGTGCGCGAGCCGGACAAGATCGCCAAGCTGCAGATCGCGGCGGACGCGAAGTGATCCTGTAACGTTCCTTCTCCCGTGGCGAAACCACGGGAGAACACCTGCCCTCATCCGGCGCTTCGCGCCACTTTCTCCCATGCCAGCGCACGGGAGAAGGTAGAGACTGCGAGGCATTTCCCGATGCGTGTTGCCGATTTCGATTTCGACCTTCCGCCGGAGCGGATTGCGCTCCGCCCGGTTTCCCCGCGTGACGCCTCCAAACTGCTCCTCGTCCGCCAGGACGGGCTCAAGGACCATGTCTTCCGTGATCTTCCCGAACTCCTTCGGGCGGGGGACGTGCTGGTGTTCAACAACACGCGGGTGATCCCGGCGGCACTTTCGGGCCATCGCTTCGGCCGGGGCGGGACGACGCCCAAGATCGAGGCGCTGCTCCACATGCGGTTGGACGGATACCGGTGGAAGGCCTTCGTGAAGCCCGCGAAGAAGCTCGAGGCGGGCGACCGCATCCGCTTCGGCGCGGAGGGAAAAGTCTGTCTTCTCGGAACCCTGGATGCCACGGTTGAGGCGAAGGGCGAGGCTGGCGAGGTGACGCTCGCCTACGATTTCCATGGCCCGGCGCTGGACGAGGCCATCGCCGCCGTGGGCGAGATGCCGCTGCCGCCCTACATCGCCGGCAAGCGCGGGACGGATGAGCAGGACAGGGCGGACTACCAGACCATCTATGCGGAGAAGGAGGGTGCGGTCGCCGCGCCCACGGCCGGACTGCATTTCACGCCCGACTTGATGAGGCGCTTGCAAGCGGCTGGAATTGCTCATGAATTCGTGACGCTTCACGTCGGCGCCGGGACCTTCCTGCCAGTCAAGGCGGATGACACGAAAGACCACAAGATGCACGCCGAGTGGGGGGAGGTCACGGCCGCCACCTGCGAGCGCCTCAAGGCGGCGCGGGCAAAGGGCGGCCGCATCGTGGCGGTGGGGACCACCTCGCTGCGGCTGCTCGAGAGTTCGGGTCTGGAACCCTTCTCGGGCACGACGGAGATCTTCATCACGCCGGGCTACAGGTTCCGTGCGGTGGACCTGCTCATCACCAATTTCCATCTGCCGAAATCGACGCTGTTCATGCTCGTCTCGGCCTTTGCGGGGCTCGAAACCATGCGGGCTGCCTATGCCCATGCCATCGCGAATGACTATCGCTTCTATTCCTATGGCGACTCGAGCCTGCTATTCCCCGCGCCATGACCACTGAATTCGGCTTCACGCTTCACGGCACGGACGGCACGGCCCGTCTGGGCACCGTCCACACCCTCCACGGGGACATTCGCACCCCCGCCTTCATGCCGGTCGGAACCGTCGGCACGGTGAAGGGCCTCTATCTCGACCAGGTCGAGGGCACGGGGGCGGACATCATCCTGGGCAACACCTATCACCTGATGTTGCGTCCGGGGGCGGAGGAAGTGGCGAAGCTCGGCGGACTGCACAAGTTCATCGGCTGGAACCGGCCGATCCTCACGGATTCCGGCGGCTTCCAGATCATGTCGCTCTCCAAGATCCGCAAGATCACGGAGCAGGCGGCCATGTTCCAGTCCCACATCGACGGGCGAAAGTACGAGCTTTCGCCGGAGCGCGCGATGGAGATCCAGCGGCTGCTGGGGTCCGACATCCAGATGCAGCTCGACCAGTGCATCGAATATCCGCACACCGAGAAAGAGGCCGAGAAGGCCATGCAGCTGTCGCTGCGCTGGGCGGAACGCTCCCGAAAGGCCTTCGGGCGGCAGCCCGGGCGGGGCAATTTCGGCATCGTGCAGGGCGGCATCAACCCGCGCCTGCGGCAAGAAAGCGCCGAGGGGCTGAAGTCCATCGGCTTCGAGGGCTATGCCATCGGCGGGCTTGCCGTGGGTGAGGGGCATGCGCTGATGCTGCAGGCAATCGAGCACACCATCCCGCACCTGCCCGAGGACCGCCCGCGCTATCTGATGGGCGTCGGCACGCCCGAGGACATTCTGGAATCCGCCGCCCGCGGGATCGACATGTTCGACTGCGTGCTCCCCACCCGCTCCGGCCGCCATGGGCAGGCCTTCACGCGCTTCGGCAAGATCAATCTCCGCAACGCCCGGCACGCGGACGACCCGCGCCCCCTGGACCCGGAACACCCCTGTCCGGCGCTGTCGAAATATTCCCGCGCCTACCTGCACCACCTGATCCGCTCTGGCGAGCTGCTGGGCATGATGCTGCTGTCCTGGGCCAACATCGCCTATTATCAAACGCTCATGCAGGGCATCCGGTCCGCGATCTCGGAAGGCAGGTTCGAAGAGTTCCGGATGGCCACGAAGGAATCTTGGAAGCGCGGCGATATCGCTGCATAATCCGCGAAAAACTGGGAGGAAGACATGAAGCTATCGGACGAGGTGATCATTCCCGTGCCGCGCCAGAAGGTGTGGGAGGCTTTGAACGATCCTGAGGTGCTCAGGCAGGCGATCCCCGGCTGCGAGGAGATCACCAAGAACTCCGACACGGAGATGGAAGCCAAGGTGACGGTGAAGATGGGCCCCGTGAAGGCCTCCTTCAAAGGCGCCGTCACGCTCTCCGATCTCGATCCGCCGAACGGCTACCGCATCTCGGGCGAAGGCAAGTCCATGATGGGGGGCGCCAAGGGAGGGGCTGACGTCCGTCTCGAGGAGGTGCCGGAGGGAACCAAGCTCATCTATCACGTGGATGCGCAGGTGACGGGCAAGATTGCGAGCCTCGCCCAGCGCTTTATCGAACCCACGGCCCGGCAGCTTTCCGCCCAGTTCTTCGAAACCTTCGCGGGTCTGGCCGCAAAAGAACCGGGCTGACGCCCGAAACACGCCGGCGAGGGGCGGCTACTTGCCGGCCCCTCCCGTGTGCTCGCCCTCGCGCGTCAGATAATAGGCGGCGAGTATGGGGATGAAGGTCACCGCGATGATGAAGATCGCCACCACATTGGTGACGGGGCGCTGGCGCGGGCGGATCAGCTCGTTCAGCATCCAGATGGGAAGGGTGGACTGCTGGCCCGCGGTGAAGGTCGTGACGATCACCTCGTCGAAGGACAGCGCGAAGGCCAGCATGCCGCCCGCCAGAAGGGCGGAGCCGATCTGCGGCAGCACCACATAGCGGAAGGTCTGGAAGCCATCGGCGCCGAGGTCCATCGAGGCCTCGATCATGGAGCCGGACGTGCGCCGGAAGCGCGCCAGGGCATTGTTGTAGACGACCACGATGCAGAAGGTTGCGTGGCCGAGGACGATCGTCCAGGTCGAGAAGGGTATGTCCATCACGCTGAAGGCCGAGCGGAGCGCAATGCCTGTGATGATGCCGGGAAGGGCGATGGGCAGGATGAACAGCAGCGAGATATAGTCCCGGCCGAAGAACCGGGCGCGCGAAACGGCAGCCGCCGCGCAGGTGCCGAGGACGAGGGCGATGGCCGTGGCGATCGCCGCCACCTTGAGCGAAAGCCAGATCGCATCCCAGATGTCCTGCCTTTCCCACACCACGGCGAACCATTTCAGCGTGTAGCCGGGCGGCGGGAAGGCATAGCTCTTCTCCTCCGTGGTGAAGGCGTAGAGGAAGATCAGCAGCAGCGGCACATGCAGGAAGAGAAGGCCCCCCAGTGCTGCGACGGTGAGGGAAATTGGCGGCTTGGCGGCGATGTCAGAGCGCATCGAAGGCCCCCATGCGCTTGGCCACAGAGAGGTAGACGAGCATCACCACGATGGGCACCACCGTGAAGGCGGCGGCCAGCGGGATGTTTCCGGCCGTGCCTTGCAGCGTGTACACGGCCTGACCGAGGAAGAAGCTGGAATTGCCCACGATCTGGGGGATGATGTAGTCGCCGAGCGTCAGCGAGAATGTGAAGATAGACCCCGCGATGATGCCGGGCAGCGCCAGCGGCAGGATCACCGTCCGGAAGGTCTGGCGAGGCTCCGCGCCGAGATCGGCCGAGGCCTCCAGCAGGTTGCCCGGAACCCGCTCGAGTGCGGCCTGTGTTGGAAGGATTATGTAGGGCAGCCAGACGTAACAGAAGACGATGAAGGTGCCGATATAGCTGAAGGACAGCGAAGGCCCGCCGATGACGGGAATGGCGAGGATGCCGTCGAGCAGCCAGGTCATGTGCAGCGTTTCCGCCAGCCAGCTGATGATGCCCTCCTTCGCGAGGATGAGCTTCCAGGCATAGACCTTCACCAGATAGCTGGACCACAGGGGCAGCATGATCAGAAGGTAGAAAATCGCCTTCCATTTCCCCTTCGCATAGCGGGCCGCGTAATAGGAGATGGGGAAGGCGAGCAGGGCGCAGGCGAGCGTCACCGCAAGCGACATGACCAGCGAGCGGATGATGACGTCGAGGTTGGAGAGGCGGAACAGCTCCGCATAGGTCGCCAGCGTGAATTCATAGACGATGAAGCCCGAGAACTCGTCGATCGAATAGAAGCTGTGCATGAGCAGCGCGATGAGCGAGCCCAGATAGACGATGCCCAGCCAAAGGATGGGCGGCACCAGCAGAAGCATCAGGAGGAATGAGGGACGGCGGAAAAAGACGTCCGACAGGCGGCGGCCGATACCGCCGTCGAGGGCGATGACGGCGCTGCTCATGCCTCGCGCTCCATCACATGGACCGCGTCGGGCGCCCAGTGGAGGGTCAGGGCTTCGCCTTCGCGGAACTTGCCGAGCGCCGAAGGTGCGATGACGTTCAGCACGGCGCCACTTGCCGTGACGGTGTTGAGGCGCGTTCCAGCACCCTGGTAATGCACCGCCTTGATGGTGACCGCCGCGGCATGCCGGCCCGCCGGAGCGGAGCCTTCACGCAGGATCGAGATCTTCTCGGGCCGGAGGCTGGACCATTTTTCGGCCGCGCCCATGGCCTTCCCGAAGGCGGGAGACAGGACGTTGGAGGAGCCCACGAAATCCGCGACGAAACGCGTTTCGGGCCTCTCATAGATGGTTTCCGGCGTTCCCACCTGCGCGATCTTGCCCTCGTTGAAGATGGCGACCCGGTCCGCCATCGACAGGGCCTCGCCCTGGTCATGCGTGACGAAGACGAAGGTGATTCCGAGAGTGCGCTGCAGCGTCTTCAGCTCCACCTGCATCTGTTCGCGCAGCTTGAGGTCCAGCGCGCCGAGGGGTTCGTCCAGCAGCAGCACCTTCGGCTGGTTCACCAGGGCGCGCGCCAGCGCAACGCGTTGCCGCTGCCCGCCCGAGAGCTGAGAGGGGCGGCGCCCCCCGAAGCCTTGCAGCGCCACCAGAGACAGCGCCTTCTCGGCCTCCGCCTCGCGCTTGGCGCGGTCAACGCCCTTGACCATGAGCCCGTAGGCGACGTTTTCCAGCACCGTCATGTGCGGGAACAGCGCATAGTCCTGGAACACGGTGTTGACGTTCCGGCGGTAGGGGGGAACGCCTTCGGCGGTTGCGCCGAAGATTTCGATGTGGCCGGAGGTCGGCTGCTCGAAGCCCGCGATCAGCCGCAGGCAGGTGGTCTTTCCGGAGCCGGACGGCCCCAGAAGCGCGAAAAACTCACCCTCCGCAATATCGAGCGAGACGTCGTCGACGGCGCGGACGGTCCCGAAATGGCGGCTCACATGCTGGAAACTGACGGCCTTGGTCATGAGGTGCTCCGGGCGCCCGGGAAGCTTCTTCCCGCAAGCGCTTTCCATACGGACGATCCCCGGGGGAGTGCCCCGGGGACCGATGAGTGTCAAGACGGATGGGTTCAGCGGCCGCCGAGAACGGCGATCATGTCGGTGACCCAGCGGTAATAGGGCACGCAGCCAGCGGACTGGCTCTCGCACTTGGCAACCGGCGTGCGCCAGAAGTGGATCTTCTCGAAATTGCCGATACCGTTGGTTTCGCAGCCGGCATCGCCCAGCAGCGCATTGCCCTTGCAGGCGGCGGTGACGGCGGGCACCGAGCCGAACCAGGCGGCGAGATCGCCCTGGAGCTTCGGATTGATCGAGTGCTCGAGCCACATGTAGGCGCAGTTGGGGTGCGCTGCTTCCGCATGCATCATCGTGGTGTCGGCCCAGCCGGTGGCGCCTTCCTCCGGAACGGTGGAGGCGATCGGCTGCTTGTCGGCCTTCAGCAGGTTGACCTGGAAGGGCCAGGAGGAAGAGGCGACCACGCCTTCGTTCTTGAAGTCGTCGATCTGGATGAAGGCGTCGTGCCAGTAGCGGCCCACCAGCGGCTTCTGGGCGCGCAGCAGGTCGAGGGCGGCCTTGTACTGCTCCTCCGTCAGCTCATAGGGGTCCTTGATGCCGAGTTCGGGCTTCTTGTGCATGAGGTAGAGGGCGGCATCGGCGATGTAGATCGGGCCGTCGAAGGCCTGGACGCGGCCCTTGTTCGACTTGCCGTCAGGCAGGGTCTGCTCCTCGAACACCACGGACCAGCTCTTCGGCGGCTCCTTGAACACGTTGGTGTTGTAGGCCAGCACGTTCGGCCCCCACTGATAGGGAACGCCATAGTGCACGCCGCCCACCGTATGCCAGGGCGCAGATTGCAGGCGCTCGTCCACCGTCTTCCACGAGGGAATCAGGTCGGGATTGATCGGCTGCACGCGCTTGCCGGAGATGAGGCGGAGCGAAGCATCCCCCGAGGCGGTGACGAGGTCGAAGCCGCCCTCGTTCATCAGCGCCACCATTTCATCCGAGGTGCCGGCCGTCTTCACGTTCACCTTGCACTGGGTTTTCTTCTCGAATTCGGTCACCCAGTCGAAGTTCTTGTCCGTCTCGCCGCGCTCGATGTAGCCGGGCCACGCGACGATATCGACCTGGCCTTCGCCGGGTCCGATTTCCTTCTTCATCTCCTGCGCCATGGCAAAGCCGGTGACGGCGGCAAGGGCCGCGAGCGAGGCGATCGCTTTCTTCATGAAGGTCATGTTGTCTCTACTCCCTGAGGAACCCGGCGGGCCCGCCCTTCTTGGCAGTGCCCGCCGGTCCATGCCATCTATTGTGAACCGAAGTACCGGGCGAGCGCAATCCCCGGCAAACCAGTGGGGGTGGAATGCGAAGCCTGTTGATCAAGTCGCCGTTGGCCGTTCTGGGGGCAGCGGGGGGCGGCATCGTGGTCCGCGATGGCCGGATCGCCGAGGTGCTGGAGCATGGACAAGCGCCTGCCTCAACCGTGGATGATGTCTTCGATGCATCCCGCCATGTCGTGCTGCCGGGGCTCGTGAACACGCATCACCATTTCTACCAGACGCTCACGCGCGCCCATCCGCAGGCGATCAACAAGAAGCTGTTCGACTGGCTCGGCGCGCTTTACCCCATCTGGTCGCGGCTGACGCCCGATGCCGTGCGGCTTTCCACCCGGCTGGCGCTGACGGAACTCCTCATGTCAGGTGTCACCACCACCTCCGACCACCATTATTTGTTCCCCGCGAATCTCGACGATGCGATGGACATCCAGGTGGAGGAGGCAAGGCGGCTCGGCATGCGCATGACCGTGACGCGCGGCTCGATGAACCTGTCGCGCAAGGATGGCGGACTGCCGCCCGATTCCGTGGTGCAGGACGAGGATACGATCCTCGCCGATTGCGAGCGCGTCATCGGCAAGTATCATGAGCGCGGCGAAGGGGCGATGATCCAGGTCGCGCTGGCGCCATGTTCTCCCTTCACCGTGACGAAATCCCTGATGTGCGCTTGCGGCGATTTGGCGGAAAAGCATGACTGCCGCCTGCACACCCACCTCGCCGAAACGCATGACGAGGATGAATTCTGCCATGCCATGTTCGGAATGAGCCCTCTGGACTATCTGGAGGATGTGGGCTGGCTCAACGCGCGGACCTGGCTTGCGCATGGCATCCACTTCTCGGACGGTGACGTGAAGCGCCTCGGCCAACACGGTGTGGGCGTCTGCCATTGCCCCACCTCCAACATGGTTCTCGCCTCCGGGCAGTGCCGCACGCGTGAATTGGAGGCGGCGGGCGCGCCCGTGGGGTTGGGGGTCGACGGGTCCGCCTCCAACGACTCCTCAAACCTCATGGAAGGCGTGCGGCATGCGCTGATGATCAACCGCCTCACCTATGACGCGTCCGTCACCCATCTCGACGCGCTGCGCTGGGCCACGCAGGGCTCCGCCCGCTGCCTGGGACGGGGCGATATCGGCGAGATCGCGGTGGGCAAGCAAGCCGATCTCGCACTGTTCACGCTGGACGAGTTGCGCTTCTCGGGCGCGGGGGACCCCATCGCGGCACTGGTGCTCTGCGGTGCGCACCGGGCAGACCGCGTGATGATCGGCGGCGCGTGGCGGGTGGTGGACGGGATGCCCGTCGGGGTGGACATCGCAGCCCTCCGGGCGGCGCATGGGGAAGCCGCCAGGCGCTTTCTGTGAAAAGGGGAATGCGGATCATGGATCTCGCCGACGAATACAACAATCGGGCGCGCGTTCCCGAACACCCGGCAATCATTGCGCGCTGGCATGCCGAGGCGAAGGCCTACCGCCAGTCCGCCCGGGCCGAACTCGACATCGCCTATGGCGCCCGCCCGCGCAACCGGCTGGACCTGTTCCATGCGGGGGAGAGCGGGCAAGGACCCATCGTCCTGTTCATTCACGGCGGGTACTGGCTCAACTTCGACAAGTCTGTGTTCAGCCATGTGGCGCGCGGGCCCAACGCCCTGGGACTGGACGTCGCCGTGGCGAGCTATACGCTGTGCCCGGAGACCTCGATCCCGGACATCATCGATGAGCTGCGCCAGTGCTGCCTCTTCCTGTGGCAGAGATACAGCCGCCGGCTGCTGGTGACCGGCCACTCCGCCGGCGGGCACCTTGCGGCATGTCTGGCCGCAACGGACTGGGACCTCTACGGCGCCCGGCCGGACCTGGTCATGGCCTGCGTCACGGTGAGCGGCCTTTTCGACCTGCGTCCGCTTCTGGCGATCCCGATCAACCAGGACCTCCGGCTGACTCCGGCCCAGGCCGTGGCGGCGAGCCCGCTGCTCTGGCCCATGCCGAACCGGCTGCCCCTGGACAGCTGGGTGGGCGGAGAGGAGAGCTTCGAATTCCTGCGTCAGGCGCGCGATCTGCCCGCGGCGTGGGCCGGGCTCGGCCTTCCCTGCCGGCATGAGGTGCTGCCGGGGGAGAATCACTTCACCATCGGCGACCTGCTGAGCCGGCCGGATCACCCCATGACCCTGAGGCTGCGCGACCTCGCCTCGGCGCCATAGCGACTGCCCCCGGTGGCATGGTGCGGCGCACAATCACCGTCGCGGAGGGCCGCGGCGGAACTCTCGCCCGCGAGGATTGTTCTGTTGGAAGCCTGAACCTGACCCGAGAGCGCCTGCCCTGAGCGACATCATTCCCATCCGTTGGCCGTTTCCGGCGAAACAGAGCCGCCCGAATTTCGCCGCGAATAACCCCTCCACATTCGGGCCGAAGCAACTATATACTTGCTCTCATGCCGAAGCAGCCCGTTCACAGAGACGACAATCAGACCGGGGTGATCACCCGGACAGACGCGAAGACCAAGAAGCCTTCGCTTTACAAGGTTCTGTTGCTGAACGACGACTACACGCCGATGGAATTCGTCGTGCACGTTCTGGAACGGTTCTTCGGCAAGGGACGCGAAGAGGCGACCCGCATCATGCTGCACGTCCACCAGAAGGGTGTTGGCGTATGTGGGGTATACACGTTCGAAGTGGCGGAAACCAAGGTCACCCAGGTCATGGATTTCGCGCGTAACCACCAGCATCCCCTCCAGTGCACGATGGAAAAGGAATAGGCCAATGCCGACATTCTCCCGCAGTCTCGAAAAGGCGCTTCACCGCGCCCTTGCACTGGCCAACGAACGCCGCCACGAATACGCGACGCTCGAACACCTGCTGCTTTCGCTGACCGACGACAAGGACGCGGCCGCCGTGATGAAGGCCTGCAACGTCGACCTGGACGTGTTGCGCCGCAGTCTCACCAATTACATCGACACCGAACTCGGCCAGATGATTGCCGCCGACCGCGAGGATTCGAAGCCCACGGCCGGATTCCAGCGCGTGATCCAGCGCGCGGTGATCCATGTCCAGTCTTCTGGCCGGGAGGAAGTCACGGGCGCCAACGTGCTCGTCGCCATCTTCGCCGAGCGCGAGAGCCACGCCGCCTTCTTCCTGCAGGAGCAGGACATGACGCGGTATGACGCGGTCAATTACATCTCCCACGGCATTGCCAAGCGCTCCGGCCTGTCCGAGACGCGCCCCGTCCGCGGCGTGGACCAGGACCAGCAGGGTGCCGCCAATTCCGACAGCGGCGAGGACACCGGCGCCAAGAAGAAGGGCGACGGCGACGCGCTGGATGCCTATTGCATCAACCTCAACAAGAAGGCCGGGGAAGGCAAGATCGACCCCCTGATCGGGCGTGAGCCCGAGGTGCGCCGCACCATCCAGATCCTGTGCCGCCGCCAGAAGAACAATCCGCTCTTCGTCGGCGATCCGGGGGTCGGCAAGACGGCCATCGCGGAAGGCCTCGCCCGCAAGATCATCAACGGCGAAGTGCCGGAAGTGCTGATGAATTGCACCGTCTACCAGCTCGACATGGGCGCGCTGCTGGCGGGCACGCGTTATCGCGGTGACTTCGAGGAACGCCTCAAGGCGGTGGTGAAGGAGATCGAGGCCCGCCCTGGCGCCATCATGTTCATCGACGAGATCCACACGGTGATCGGCGCCGGCGCCACCTCGGGCGGCTCCATGGATGCTTCCAACCTGCTCAAGCCGGCGCTGGCCAATGGTGCTCTGCGCTGCATCGGGTCCACCACCTACAAGGAATACCGCCAGCACTTCGAGAAGGACCGGGCCCTCGTCCGCCGCTTCCAGAAGATCGACGTGAACGAACCGTCGATCCCGGACGCGATCGAGATCCTCAAGGGCCTCAAGCCCTATTACGAGGAGTTCCATAAGGTCCGCTATACCGACGATGCCATCGAGACGGCGGTGCAGCTCTCCGCGCGCTACATGGCGGACCGCAAGCTTCCGGACAAGGCGATCGACGTGATCGACGAGACGGGCGCTTCGCAGATGCTGCTGACCGAGGACAAGCGCCGGAAGGTGATTGGCGTGCCCGAGATCGAAGCTACCATCGCCACCATGGCGCGCATTCCCGCCAAGACGGTGACGAAGGACGACGCGACGGTGCTGAAGAACCTTGACACCGAGCTGAAGCGGCTCGTGTTCGGCCAGGACAAGGCGATCGAGGCGCTGGCCTCCTCCATCAAGCTCGCCCGGGCCGGCCTGCGTGAGCCCGAAAAGCCCATCGGCTGCTATCTCTTCTCCGGCCCAACGGGCGTGGGCAAGACGGAAGTCGCCAAGCGGCTTGCGGAAGTCATGGGCGTCAACATGCTGCGCTTCGACATGTCCGAGTACATGGAGCGCCACTCCGTGTCGCGCCTCATCGGCGCACCTCCCGGATATGTCGGGTTCGACCAGGGCGGCCTGCTGACCGACGGCATTGACCAGCATCCCTATTCGGTGCTGCTGCTCGACGAGATCGAGAAGGCGCATCCGGACCTGTTCAACATCCTGCTGCAGGTGATGGACCACGGCAAGCTCACGGACCACAACGGCAAGTCCGTCGACTTCCGTAACGTCATCCTGATCATGACGACCAACGCCGGCGCCCAGGACATGGCGCGCGAGGCGATCGGCTTCGGCAACAACGTCCGCGAGGGCGACGACATGGAGGCAATCCAGCGGCTGTTCACGCCGGAGTTCCGGAACCGTCTCGATGCGGTGATTCCCTTCGGCCATCTGCCGCCTGCCGTCGTCCGCAAGGTCGTCGAGAAGTTCGTCATGCAGCTGGAGGCGCAGCTCGCCGAGCGGCAGATCAACATCGAACTCTCTTCGGAAGCCGCCGACTGGCTGGCGAAGAAGGGCTACGACCAGCAGATGGGTGCAAGGCCTCTGGCCCGCGTCATCCAGGAGCACGTCAAGAAGCCGCTGGCGGAAGAGGTGCTCTTCGGCAAGCTGTCCAAGGGCGGCACGGTGAGAATCCTGCTCAAGGGTGATGCATTGCATTTCGATTATCTGAGCCGGGAAGAAGAGACCGCCTTGCCGGGCCGGCCGGAACGCAAGGCATTGCCGCGCGCCACGTCCGAGACGGACGAGGACGAGGGTGACGACAAGCCCGAAAAGAAGACCGTCCGGCGCAAGCCAAAGGCCAAGTCTGAGTGAGCTTCGCTCCGGCGAAGTGATGTGGAACGATCGAGAACCGGCAAACTGCTCAATTGCAGTTGCCGGTTTTCTTGTTATTCTGGAGACAATGAGATCAGGGGCCGGAGCGGCTCACGGGGAGAAATGGCGTGACGCCATCCAGAACGAACGGCAACGGTGACCATCCGGTCGCCGTTCGCGTGGCAAATCTTCACAAGAAATTCGGCGAACTCGAGGTGCTGAAGGGGGTCTCGCTCACCGCACGCGAAGGGGACGTCGTGTCGATGATCGGCGCCTCGGGGTCCGGCAAGTCGACTTTCCTGCGCTGCATCAATTTTCTTGAGATGCCCACCGAAGGCGAGATCGAGGTCACGGGCGAGCGGGTCGCTCTCAGCCGCCACCGCGACGGCGATCTCCACCCCACCGACCGCCGCCAGCTGGAGCGCATCCGCACCAGGCTGGGCATGGTGTTCCAGAGCTTCAACCTGTGGCAGCACATGACCGTGCTGCAGAATGTGATCGAAGCGCCCGTGCATGTCTTGGGGGTTCCGAAGGCGGAGGCCATCGAGCGGGCGGAAAAGCTCCTGAACAAGGTCGGCCTCTACGACAAGCGGGACCAGTACCCTGCCTTCCTGTCTGGCGGCCAGCAACAGCGCGCCGCCATTGCGCGCGCGCTGTGCATGCAGCCCAAGGTGATGCTGTTCGACGAGCCGACCTCCGCCCTCGACCCGGAACTCGTGGGCGAGGTGCTGCGCGTGATCCGCGATCTTGCGGAGGAGGGCCGCACCATGATCCTCGTCACGCATGAGATGAAGTTCGCGCGGGACGTCTCGAGTCACGTGATCTATCTCTACAAGGGCGTGATCGAGGAGGAGGGGCCTCCCTCGCAGGTGTTCGGCTCGCCGCGGAGCGAACGTTGCCGCCAGTTCGTCTCCTCGAGCCATTCATGATGGGCCCGAACAAGGCAATCAGATCAGATTTCAACATCACGGGAGGCCGTTGCCTTCCGGACAACAGGGAGAAAAGTGCATGAAACTGTCGCGTCGTATCGTATTCGCGGCCGCTGCCGCCGCGATGATGGCCGGGGCCTCGTCGGCCGCCATGGCCGACATCAAGTTCGGCGTCGCCGCCGAGCCCTATCCGCCGTTCTCGTCCAAGGATGCCTCGGGCAAGTGGGTCGGCTGGGAAATCGACCTGATGAACGCCGTCTGCGAGCAGATGAAGGAAAAGTGCGAGCTCGTCGAAGTGGCGTGGGACGGCATCATCCCGGCGCTGACCTCGAAGCAGATCGACGTGATCTGGTCCTCGATGTCGATCACCGCAGAGCGCAAGCAGACGATCGACTTCACCAACATGTATTACAACACGCCCACGGTGATCATCGGCGCCAAGACCGGCGACATGGACATCACGCCTGAGCATCTCAAGGGCAAGATCATCGGCGCGCAGGTCTCGACCATCCACGAGAAATACGTCCAGAAATATTACGCCGCCGCGGGCGCCGAGGTGAAGACCTACGCCACGCAGGACGAAGCGAATAACGATCTGGCCGCGGGCCGCCTCGACTATGTGCAGGCTGACGCTTCCGCGCTGGACGCCTTCCTCAAGACCGAGCAGGGCACTGCCTGCTGCGAACTGAAGGGCCAGGTGAAGGACGATCCGGAGGTCCTCGGCGAAGGCGTGGGCGGCGGCGTGCGCAAGGAAGACACCGCGCTGAAGGAGAAGCTCAACACCGCCATCGCGGAACTCGCCAAGGCTGGCAAATTTGAGGCGATCACCAACAACTATCCCGAACTCGTCGGCAAGATGGTTCTTCCGAAGTAAGGCAACCCGGGCCCGCGGCCTCATCCCCGCGGGCCCATCACCAGAAGAACGGTCCCGCCCGTGAAACCAGGTTTTCCGGAAATCCTCGCCTTCGGGCCCACGGGCTATGGAGACGAACTGCTCTGGGGCGCGGCGATGAGCCTGTCCATCGCGGTTCTCGCCTATATGCTGGGGCTGCTCATCGGCATTGCCGGCGCGCTGAGCAAGCTTGGCGGCAGCCGCCTGACGCGCGGCATCATGGAAGGCTACACCACGCTCGTCCGGGCGGTGCCGGAGCTGATCCTCATTCTCATTCTGTACTACGCCGGAACCGCAACGCTGAACCAGCTGCTGGAAAGCATCGGCTATGAGGCAATCGCGATCAACGGCTTCGCGGCCGCGGTTCTCGTTCTCGGCTTCGTCCAGGGCGCCTATTCCACGGAGGTGTTGCGGGCGGCGATCCAGGCCATTCCCGTCGGCCAGATCGAGGCCGCGAAGGCCTATGGCATGTCGCCCGGGCTGATCTTCCGCCGCATCACGCTGCCCTCGATGCTGCCCTATGCCATTCCGGGCCTGGCCAATCTCTGGCTCATCGTCACCAAGGATACCGCGCTCATCGCCGTCGTCGGCTATACGGAGCTGGCGCTGGCCACCCGGCAGGCGGCGGGCAACACGAAGATGTATTTCACCTTCTTCGTCAGCGCCGGGCTCATCTATCTGATCATCACGCTCGTCTCGCAGCGTGGCTTCGCAGTGCTGGAACGCCGGGTGCGGCGCGGCCAGCGCAAACTGGCGTGAGGGGCCGCATGAACACCGGTCTCCTCAAGTTCATCGTCAAGTCCGTGGTGGTGCTGGTCCTCGCCGCCATCGCGGGCGGGCTGCTGTACTGGCTCTTCGCCGCATCCCGCTGGGAGTGGATCGGCAAATATTACCCGCTCCTGTTCAAGGGACTTTGGCTCACGCTGCTGCTGTGGGTTCTCTCCTGCGTCTTCGGGATGATCCTCGCCGTGCCCATCGGGCTCGTGCAGGTGACGGGCCCCAGGTGGCTCGCCGCCCTCGCGCGTGCCTTCTGCACGGTGATCCGCGGCACGCCGCTCCTGCTGCAGTTGTGGCTGATCTACTACGGGCTGGGCTCGCTTTTCCCGCAGATTGCATCGGTCTACCCGGAATTCCGCCAGGACTTCATGTGGCTGATCCGCCTGGACGCCTTCTGGTACGCATTGCTGGCCTTCACGCTGAGTTTCGCCGGCTACGAGGGCGAGATCATGCGCGGCGCCTTCCTGGGCGTTCCGAGGGGAGAGCTCGAAGCGGCGCGGGCCTTCGGCATGTCTCCGTGGAAGGTCCTGATCCGCGTGTGGCTGCCCCGCGCCGTGCGCCTCGTGCTGCCCACCCTCGCGGGCGAGGTCGTGCTGCAGCTCAAGGCCACGCCGCTCGCCATGACGGTGACGGTGATGGACCTCGCCGGCGTGGTGCGGAACCGCATCACCCAGGACACCTATATCGTCTATGAACCCCTCATGCTGCTGGCCGTCATCTACATGTGCCTGACCTTCGTCACGGTCTGGGCCTTCAGCTTCCTCGAAAAGATGGTGCCCCAGAAGCGATGATCGAAGACATCCTGAAGAAGCATCTGCCGGAGCTCACGGCCATCCGCCAGGACCTCCACGCCCATCCCGAGATGCTGTTCCAGGAGGAGCGCACCGCGAAGATCGTGGCGGAGGAACTGAGCCGCCTTGGCTTCAATGTCGCGACGGGGCTTGCCAGGACCGGGGTCGTCGGCACCATCAGCAACGGCTCGTCGTCCCGCACCATCGGCATCCGCGCCGACATGGACGCGCTGCCGATCCAGGAACAGACGAACCTTCCCTATTCCTCGAAGTATCCCGGCAAGATGCACGCCTGCGGCCATGACGGGCACACGACCATGCTCCTCGGCCTTGCGCGTTACCTCTCCGAGACGCGAAATTTCGACGGTACCGTGCACCTGATCTTCCAGCCTTCGGAGGAAGACGAGGGCGGCGCCATGAAGATGATCGAGGACGGGCTGTTCAAGCGCTTCCCATGCGATTCCATTTTCGCCCTCCACAACCTGCCGGGAGAAGCCGAGGGCCAGATCCTGGTCAGGCCGGGGCCCATCACGGCCGCTGTGGACATCGCCACCATCGTCATCCAGGGCGTCGGCGGGCATGGCGCCATTCCGCACAAGTCCGTGGACCCGATCGTGGCGGCATCAAGCCTCGTCATGGCGCTTCAGACCATCGTGGCGCGCAACGTGGACCCGCTCGACCCCGCGGTCGTGACCGTGGGTGCGATCAATGGCGGCTCCATGGCGACGGTCATTCCGGAAACCGTCAAGCTGCTCGTCGGAATCCGCACAGTGACGAAGCCGGTGCGCGAGATGGTGCTGAACCGTGTGCGCGATCTCGCCACGGCGCACGCCAGGTCCTTCGGTTGCACGGCCATGGTCCAGACGGGGCTCGACAGCTGGAGCTACCCCGCGGGCTTCAACACACCCGCTGAAGCCGCCCTGGTGCGCGACGTGGCGCTCGAGATGGGGCAGGACCCCGCCAATGTCGACATGCGGGGACCCTTCATGTTCTCGGAGGATTTCTCGGCCATGCAGGAAGTCGTGCCGTCCTGCTATTTCGGCCTGGGGGCGGGGCCGGGACCGATGCTGCACGATCCCGGCTATAACTTCAACGATGCGCTTCTGGTGAAGGGCCCCGCCTTTTGGGCGAGGCTCGTCGAGAAGGCGCTGCCTCAGGCATAAGGGCCTTCGAGGCCCAGCTTGCGCATCAGCGTGGCATAAGAGTTGAAGCTCTTCACGAGTGCCGCGCCGTGCCGCTCGATCAGCGCCTGGCGGCGCTCATCTGTCGTCGCGGTGGTCAGCGCGCCCCAAAGGGCCGCCATCGCCTCAGCCTCGGCGCGCGCCGCCGCAGCCGCCTCGGCATCCGCCAGCGCCCGCCCGATCGTCTGGCCGGAGCACTTGCCAACACCCGACACCGTCATCGTTCCGCCCATGGAATAGCCTTCGGGCAGATCACCCTTGAGGTTGACCACCTCCTTGTAGCGGATCGCGTTCATGATCTGGTCGACCGCCTGCTTGGCGCCTTCAACACGGGAGACGTGCTCCGTGTCTGCTGCGGCATGCGGAAGCAGTTCGACCCGGCCAGGATATTTCTGGTCGAGCGGCAGATAGGGGACCATCGGTCCGGACGTGGCACCCGTCTCGGCATTGACGAAGAGATCGGCGTCGATTGCCGCATAGCGCACCTTGCCGGAGGCCAGCGCGTCATCGAGAGCCGCGGCATCAACGCATTCGCCACGGTCGTAGTTGATGACGATCGCACCGTCGTTCAAGCGTGACAGCACGGATGCATTCACGACGTTTGCGTTGGCGTACTTGCCGGTCGCGGCGTTCAGCGGGCCGAGGCCCGTGTGGACCGAGATCACGTCGGACCCGCTTGCAGCCTCCTCGGGTGTGGCGGCATAAATGAAGCCCTCGGACTCGATCCACTGCCTGTGCCGCGGTCTCGCATGCACCGCGACAACCATGCCGAAGGCCTGCGCGAGCTTCGCCGTCTCGCGGCCGATGTTTCCATAGCCGATGATGGCGATGCGCTTTCCTTCGATCTTCTCGGTCGGGAACTTCTTCAGGTCGCGGCCGGTGTCGAACTGGCCCGCCGCCGTCAGCCGGTGCATCTCGTCGACCGGCAGGTCGGGCAGCACCTTCAGCAGGGCCTTCATTGCCATCTGTGCCGTTGCGCGGCTGTTGAAGGAGGGCGTGTTCATCAGGGGAGCCCCGCCGCCTTCGCCGTTGCCGCCACCCCAGGAGGCGGACCCCATGTTGCCGGTGCCTGCGCCGATCCTGACGCCGCCTTCCGTGAACACGGCCTCCTTCGGCAGGAAGGTTGCCGCGGCGATCACCGCATCATACTGACCCTTGTCGGTGAGTTGGCGGATCTCCTCGGGATTGGAGAGGTCGGGCTGGTAGAAGAAGTGAATGCGGCCCGTCTCGAGCTTCATTCCCTCCGAAAGCGGGCCCTCATGGAACACACCGCCCTGTGCTTCGACGTAGCTCCGGACGGCGGAATGGTCCGGCCTCCCGTCAGGCCCGAACTTGAGGCCGACGTAATCGCAGATCAGCACCTTGTAGCTGCGGCTCGGATCATCCTTGCGCGCGCGGGCCGATGCCTGCTGCTGGGCGGGGAAGGTCACGCCTTGCTTGGCGAGTTCTTCCTCCAGCACCACGATCCTTGCGCGGTGATAGGCGTACTTGATGTTGTCGAGCAGCGCCGTCACGTCTTCCACCGGGCGGATGCCGCCGATCCATGCGCGGTAGTCGCCGGGCGTGCCGGGGAAGGCGTTCACATAGCGCGCGGCGTCGAGGCCCGCTTCGTATTCACCGTTCGGATGGGTGAAGCCGTCATAAGAGAGCAATTGCTTCGAACGTGCGATGATGCGGGCGTGGATGGCAGCGTCCGTGATCGCGGCATCCTTCACCTTGATGAGGGTCACCGCGGCGCCGCGATGCTCAGGGCTCGTGACGCCGAGTTCGAACAGCTGCGAGTTGCTCATCCATTCATTGATGGCGGCCCGGTTCAGCTCCGAACGGCGGTTCAGTTCCTTCACCGGCCCAAGCATCCGTTCGACGCGGAGCAGACCAAAGGTCGTCTCTGCGAAGGCGAGGGTCGAGAAGGTGTTGATGACGCCGCCCACCATCCGGTTTTCCTGCGGATCGTAGATGGGGCCGAGGTTGACCGTCCGCTCGCCCGACAGCGGCATCTTCGGATCGACGGGTGCGGCGAGCTTCAGCTGCCGCGGGATCGCCCATGAGGGCTTCTTCTGGTTCTCCTCCACGAGGGCCAGGGCAGACGGCGTGAAGGATACCAGGAAATAGCCCGATATGCCGCCGATCGCCTTCTGGAAGGGCATGAACAGGCAGCACTTCGTCATCACCTGCTGAACGATCTCCTCGCCCCAGGGCATGGCGCCCAGCATCGAGGTGGCGTCCAGCACCGCATGGTGTTCGGCCGGGTTGCGGTCGATCCAGTCCAGCAGGTTCAGAATGTCGGCCTTGGAATAGGTGGTGGCGCCCGTCGTTTCATGGCCGACGCCGAAGAACACCTTGATCCCCATCCGCTCCAGCATGTCGGAGGAGGGGATGGAGCCTTCGGTCTTCGCGAAGTGAATGCGCGCCTCGTCGCCACCCCTGGCGTAGCGCATCATCTCGATGATCTGGGCGCCCCAGCTCTGGCGGAAGAAGCCGGAGGCCTTGGCCAGGTCCGACTCCGGAGCAGGCGTATCGACGAAGACATGCTGGCTCGGATCGTTCACGGTCATGAAGTGCAGCGCGCAGACGGTGAAGCCGGAGTGGCCGCCGCCAAGCCCGACTGCGAGGCGGTTCTGCTTCGGGAACTCGAAGTAGCGGTGGATTTCCCGCATCATGTCGAGCAGGAACTTGTCCGCCGGATAGCCGCGATGCATGGAGCGGCCGATCTCCGCCGCCGTGAAGGCGCCGATGTCGCGGCCCTTGTCGTCCAGCTTGCGGTAGTTCTGTTCCAGCCAGTGCTCGAACTCGAAGCGGAGCTGGCGGCTGTCGGCTTCGTCGCGGGCCATGTCGGTGATGGGGCCCACGCCGAAGAACGGGTTGATGGTCCGTGGCGGCGGGCCACCCGACGTCGCGGAAAGCGACTCTTCGCGCATGGCCTTCATCTTATCCAAGCTCAGATCTGTCACCCTGACCTCCCAATTTTGATGGCCACGCTAGTCGACCTGCCTGGCTCCGCTGCCAGCCAAAAGCGTCATTTGCCAGTCGGTTTTTGCCTCGAATGCCAGAATTTCAGGCTCGGAGCCGCAACGGGATGTCCCGCCGGAGTTCCTTCCGGTGTGGACGGCATGCATGCGGCGGTCGCCAGACTGCCGGCGGCAGCGACTGAGAACGAAGAGCGATGATTGCCAAGCTCCCGGGACGGACCTATCCTTTTTCTTCTCAACATCGAGGAGTGAACTGAAATGTGCAATGCATGCGTCATGGAACACGTCAAGGCCACCGTCCAATCCCGCCGCTCCTTCTTCGCGAAAGCCGCTGCGGGAGGGGCTGCGGCCCTGGCAGCCAGCATGATGAGCGCCAAGGCCACGCTTGCCCAGAGTTCCGGCAAGGCCGTCGATCTCACGCACACCTATGATGACAAGTTTCCAACCTTCGACGGCAAGCCCGGCATCACGGCTGAGAAGGTCGTGGATTTCAAGAAGGATGGATACACCATCTACAAGCTCACGATTTTCGAGCACACCGGCACCCATATCGACGCCCCGCTTCACTTTACGGAGGCCGGCACGTCGGTTGCCGATCTCGAGCCGCAAAATCTCATTTGTCCGCTGTGCGTCATCGACATCAAGGCGAAGGCGAAGGAAGACCCGAATGCAATGGTGACGAAGGCCGATGTCGAGGCCTGGGTATCGGCCAATGGCGAGATCCCCAAGGGAGCCTGCGTGGCGATGAACTCCGGCTGGGCGGCGAAAGTGGGCGACCCGTCCTTCCGCAACCTGCCTGACGGCAGCTTCGCCTTCCCCGGCTTTGCCAAGGAAGCGACCGACCTGCTGGCCGAGATCGGCGCCGCGGCCATCGCGGTCGACACGCTGTCGCTGGATCCGGGCAACTCCAAGGACTTCGCTGTTCACTACTCATGGCTGCCGAGCGGGCGCTATGGCATCGAGAACGTCAACAATCTTGACCAGGTGCCGGCCAAGGGCGCGACGATTTTCGTCGGCGCTCCCAAGCATCGCGGCGGAACGGGTGGACCGGCGCGCGTCATGGCGATGATCTGATGGCGACGCTCTCGCTGTTGAGCGATGAAGCGGCGGGGGCGGAAGCCCTCGCCGTCTTCGATGACATTCGCGCCAAGCGGAACACGGATTACGTGAACAATTTCTGGCGCGCATTGGCGCATGATCCGGCACTTCTCAAATCCACATGGGAGCGCCTGCAGCAGGTCATGGCGCCGGGAGCGCTGGATCCGCTGGTGAAGGAACTCATCTATGTTGCCGTTTCGGTCACCAACGGCTGCAGCTACTGTGTGCACTCACACACCGCCGCCGCGAAGGCAAAAGGCATGACGGACGCGCAGCACAGGGAGCTCCTGGCCGTCATCGCATTGGCGTCACAGACCAATGCGCTTGCGCATGCCTTGCAGGTTGAACCTGACGAACGCTTCCGGGCTGAATAGCCTCTATGAATAAATGCCGCTCTCCCATCACGGAGAGCGGCTCTTGTTCCCGGTTTTCAAAGGGCGAGGCCCCTGCCGCAGTTCGTGTGACAATGCAATAAGTGATTGTCCGGATTCCTCCGGAGCAGGCGTTGGCCGATCATGCCCGGCCATGACCCGCAAGCCCTACAGATTGAATGTGATTTTGCTCGGCAGTGTGGCCCTCGCGGCCATTGCCGTTTCCTCCGGCCTTTCCGCGGCGCCGCTGCCGCCACCTCCTGCGCCGTTGCTGGTCGATGGGGCGCCGCCGCCCGCGAGCCCGCTGCAGATCACCGGCGTCAAGACATATGATCCGATCACGATCGGACAGAATAACCCGGACCAGTCCGTCAACATCAGTGGATTTGTGACCACGCTCGGCGGGATGACGATCGGCCAGAACGAAACCTCCAGCCGCAACCAGGTGACGGTGGGCGGCGGTGGCTATCTCATGAACTCGGACTTCTCGGTTCCCATCATCGTCGGCGACAAGGGATCCGAGAACCTGCTTGCCATCACCGGCGGAGGCTTGTTCGCACTCGAGGTGATCGCTGGCAATGCCGCAGGTGCGGATGCCAACAGCATCGTCGTCGAGGCCGGCAGCGAGGTCTCCATGTCTGGCCTCTATCTGGGCATGTCCGGGAGCTACAATCAGCTGTCCGTCGCCAGCGGCGGATACCTCATCAACAGCCTCGCCATCCTCGGGTCTTCGGCGGGGTCAAATTTCAATGCGGCCGTCATCGGCGCGGATTCGCGCTGGTTCATCAATTCCTCGGTGGGAACCCTGGTCATCGGCCTCTCGGGAGATGACAACCAGGTCGAGGTGCGCGACGGCGGACTCCTGTCGCTCACCGGGGTTAACGGCGATCCGAGTGCAAACGTCATGCTCGGGGCCCTTGGTGGCGACAGGAACTCCCTGTTCATCGGCTACAGCGGCTCCGCCACCCACCCCGGCGACATCTACATCGGCGAGAATGGTTCTGATAACCAGCTCTCGCTTTACTTCAGCGGTGCGCTGACGAGTGGCGGCAATGCCTATATCGGCGGCGGGCCCGATTATTCCGCGGCGGCCTTTGGCGTTCCCCGCGAGATCGCGGACAACAACCGCGTTGTGGTGGATGGCCTTGCGACCACATGGTCGATCGGCAAGTCGCTCCATGTCGGCGCGGGCAGGGGGCCCGGCAGCTCTGGCAACCAGCTCTCTGTGCAGTATGGCGGGCAGGTAAGCGCCGACGCAGGCGTGTTCATCGGATATGATGCGACGTCCGGCGGCAACCTCGTCTCCGTCTTTGGTGTCGATGCCGCCGATATTCCCAATCCGAGCCTGCTGCAGACGGCTGACATTCGCATCGGCCTTTCGGGAGACGACGTCGAGGCGAGTGAATCCTTCGGCAACATGCTGATGGCGGGAAGCACGGATCCGGGCAGTTATGGTGGCACCGTGAACGCCACGCGCATCCTCGTGGGGAATGACAACACCCTTGGCCTCGGCGGCGCTGGGCTGCTGAACACGGGTGACCTCGCCTTCGGCAGCAGCTCCAGCTATCTGGTGCATATCGACAGCACCGCAAGGGGCAGTCTTGCTGCAAGCGGTACCGCAAGCCTCAACGGCACGGTCCGCATGAGTTTCGGTCAGGAGTTCGACAACCGCTTCGTGATCCTGACCAGCAATCTGACCGACGGCGCATTCGCCGGTCTGGATACGAGCACGCTCGCGCCAGGACTTTCCGCGCAGCTTGAAACCGTACCGCTTGATACGGGCACGGAAGTTGCCATCACCTTCGTTTCAGCCTTCGCGCAGAACCCGGGCCTCGATGCCAACCAGCTCGAAGTCGCCACGTCGATCGATCAGGCGTTCAACAGCGGTTCCAGCATCCCGGGCGAACTGGCGGTTGCCCCGCCGGCGGACCCGCAGCCGGTGGCGGCCCAGGCATCGCCCACGCTCATGGCGGCGCCCCTGGAAAAGCCCTTGCCGAAGGGTGTGACCAGGGAACTGCTCAGGGAGCGGCTCTCCAGCCTTACGGGCGAGGTTGGCGCCGGCGGCGGCACGGATGCCGTCAGGCAGGCCAGCACGTCCTTCCTCTCACTGCTCACGGGCGGCCATTCCGGCCTGCCGCGGCAGGAGAGCGGGCAGGGGGCCTCCATCTGGGGCAGCGCCTTCGGAACATCCGGCACCATCGAGGGCGACAGTGCGACGGGAAGTCACGACACCGCCACACATGTATTGGGCATTGCCTCGGGCTGGGACTACAGTCCGGCGGCCGGGCAAGCCGTGGGCGTATCCATCGCCGCCGGCAACACGGGCTGGTCACTCTCGGATGACCTCGGCACGGGTCAGAGCACGTTCCTGCAACTCGGCGCCTATGGCGGCATGGAGTTCGGAGATGCTTACCTGACCGCCGCCGGAGGCCTCGCACTGCACGCCATGTCCACCCGCCGCCACGTCTCCATCCTGCGCTCGCATCGCTATGAGGCGGACTTCGGCGCCGCTGACGCCGCCCTCCGCCTTGAAGGCGGCTACAGGCTCTCCGCCGCGCCGGGAGTGGGTCTCACGCCCTATATCGCGGTTGAAGGCCAGCACATCCACACCGGCAGCCATGATGAGGACACAGCCTCAGGCAGCGATGTATTCGGCTTGTCGTATGAGTCATCCAGCGAAAACTCCATGCGGAGCGAGTTGGGGGCGCAATTCGATATCGCGCCTGAACTCGGCACTGCGCGCCTCGCGCTTTCGCTGAGTGCCGCGTGGGCGCATGACTGGACGGAGCGTGACGGCGGCGAGGCGAGTTTCCAGTCGATCGACAATGCAAGCTTCGCAATCACCGCGGCGGACACGCCCGACGACCTGCTGCTCGTCGGCGCCAACCTGCGGGCGCGCGCGACAGAGACGCTGGATGTCTCCGGACGTTTCACGGGCGAGTTCGGCAGCGGTTATCAGAACCTGACCGGCGGTATCGCGATCAATCACCCGTTTTGATCTGCGCCGGAGTCTGCCCCGGTTGACCGTGGCGGCCTGGCTGGACTGTGCATGCGGAAGCCTGCGCCAAAAATGCGCATGCAACCATGCACAAGAGATGATATGCAATAAGCAAGGAAAAGTTGTTTTTGTCCTGATGTAAGCTAAATATAAGCTGGGAGCGCAAAACGATGCGGCGTCGTGTCTTTCAGGTTGTACTTCTCGCAGCGATCCTTTCAATCCACACGGTGCCTTCCGGGGCTGCGGAGCAGGTCGACAGGACCGTTTTGCCCGTGGCGGAGCCCGCGTTCAAAGGCAAGATCGGACCGACCCTGAAGGGATCCAAGGCGGATTTCCCCAGGCAGGTCGAAGCCCCGCCCGGCGCGCCCAATGTGCTTGTCGTCATTCTCGATGATGTGGGCTTCGGGCATGCAGGCGCATTCGGCGGCGCCGTGGCGACGCCGACGATGGATAGCTTGGCCAAGGAGGGGTTGCGCTACACCGCCTTCCACACGACCGCGCTGTGTTCGCCCACGCGGGCTGCGCTGCTCACCGGCCGCAATCACCACAGCGTCGGCAGCGGCGTCGTGACGGAGATGGGGACGGGCTTCCCGGGATACACGGGCATCGTGCCGGGTTCGGCCGCCGCGCTGCCCGAAATCCTGAGGCTGAATGGCTACTCCACCGCCGCATTCGGCAAGTGGCACAACACACCCGATGCGGAGATCAGCCCGTCCGGCCCGTTCGACCGCTGGCCGACGGGACGGACATGGGGCTTCGAATATTTCTATGGCTTCATGAACGGGGAGTCCCACCAGTATTATCCGATGCTTTACCGCAACACCACGCCGGTCGCGCAGCCGAAGTCTCCGGAAGAGGGATACCACGTCACGGCCGATCTGGCGGATGAGGCGATCGGCTGGCTCAACCGGGTGAATGCCACCAATCCCGCCAAGCCATGGATGCTCTATTTTTCCACCGGTGCGGCTCATGCGCCGCACCACGCGCCCAAACCCTATATCGAAAAATATCACGGCAAGTTCGACTCGGGCTGGGACCACTACCGGGACGAGACCTTTGCCCGGCAGAAGCAGATGGGCATCATTCCCAAGGACGCGCGGCTCACGCCGCGGCCCGCGGAGATACCGGCCTGGGACGAGCAGCCGGAGGAGGCACGCAAGGTCTATCGTCGCCTCATGGAGAACTACTCCGGCTTTCTGGATCATACGGATGAGCAGGTTGGCCGGCTAATCGCCGCTCTCGAGGCGTCGGGAGAGATGGAAAACACGCTCATCTTCTACATCGTGGGCGACAATGGCGCTTCTGCCGAAGGTGGGCTCGAGGGGACGATAAGCGAGACGGCCAGCGTGAACGGCGTCCAGCTCGGTCTCGCCGAAATCGAAGCCAAGTTCGACCAGATCGGCGGACCCGACACCGACCCGCATGTGCCGGTGGGCTGGGCCTGGGCGGCGAACACGCCCTTTCAGTGGGCAAAGCAAGTTGCGTCGCATTTTGGTGGAACGCGCAACGGCCTCATCATTCACTGGCCGAAGGGCATGCGCGCCCGGGACGGCATGAGGACGCAATTCCACCATGTCATCGACATTGCGCCAACGGTGTTCGAGGCAGCGGGGCTCCCGCAGCCCGGGATGGTGAACGGCATCAAGCAGAAGCCGATCGAGGGCGTGAGCATGCTCTACTCCTTCGACGATGAGACCGCCAAGTCGCGGCGCACCGTTCAGTATTTCGAAATGTTCGGGAATCGCGGCATCTACAAGGATGGCTGGATGGCCGCTGCCCGGCACGGCCGACTGCCATGGGAGACCGGCGCGTCGACGGGTGAGTTCGCGTCCGACGCCTGGGAACTCTACCACATCGACAAGGACTTCACGCAGTCCGAGAACCTGGCCGCCGCCAATCCTGCGAAGCTGAAAGAACTTCAGGATGCATTTCAGGAGGAGGCGAAGAAGTACAACGTTCTTCCCCTCGACGACCGTTTGGCTGCCCGTTTCGACACGACGCTGAGGCCCAATCCCCTGGCGGGTGTCACGTCCTTCAATTACGGCCCCGGCGTGACCGGGATCGGCGAGGGAGCGTTTCTCAACACCCACGGTGTCCCGTTCAGCATCACGGCCGATGTCGAGATCGGCGAGGGTGGAAGCGATGGCGTCTTGGCCGCCATTGGCGGGGTCATTTCCGGCTGGTCGCTCTTCATCAAGGATGGCAAGCCCATCTTCAACTATAATTATTTCGATGTGGAGCATGTGGCGGTCGCGTCACCGGAAGGCCTGGCGCCCGGCAGGGCCGTCATCAGGGCTGAACTGAGCCCCGCCGAGCCCGGCCCCGGAAAGGCTGCCGACGTGCGGCTCCTCGTCAATGACAAGGAAGTGGCGAAGGGCCGTGTCACGCGCACGGTGCCGTTCCGCTATGGCGTCGAACCCTTCGACGTCGGAATGGACACGGTGTCCGCCGTTTCACGGGATTACCGGAGCCCCTTCGAGTTCCAGGGCAAGATCAACAATGTCAGGATTGAGGTGAAGCCTAAGGCGCAGTGACCGGCACGCCGCGGAACGTCCGGTGGGACAGGCGGTCCTGCCATTGCTGGTGAGGTGTATATGATGGCATTGAAGCTGAGGGGCGGGTTGAGGATGTTCCGGGCGATTGCTTTCGCATCCTTGGGTGTGATGGTCTGCGCTGGCGGCAGTCTGGCCGATGCAGGCCCAGAGAGCGCCATTTTGTCCACCTTCGAGCAGATCAGCCGCATCCCGCGCTGCTCGAAGGACGAGGGGCGCATTTCCGCCTGGCTGGTGGAGTGGGCGCGCACGCGGAACCTCACGGTGACGAGCGATGAAAACCGGAATGTGCTGATCAGCATTCCGGCCTCCCCGGGGTGGGAAAACCGGCCCGGCATCATCCTGCAGGCGCACATGGACATGGTGTGCCTCAAGGTGGATGGCTCCACTCATGATTTCACGGCCGACCCCATCGTCCTGCAGCGTGATGGTGACTGGCTTCATGCCAGGGATACGACGCTGGGCGCCGACAATGGCATCGGAATAGCGATCGCCCTCACCGCCGCCGAAAGGCTGCCGGCGCAACATCCCGGTCTGGAACTTCTGTTCACCACCGACGAAGAAAAGGACATGACCGGCATCGCCGGTCTGCGTGCCGGACTGCTCTCTGGAAAGAGATACATCAACCTTGATTCCGAGGAGGTGGGCGTCGTCACGCTCGGTGCGGCCGGGGGTGTCCACACGGACATTGCCTTTCCGCTGGACATGGAGCCCATCTCTCCTGAACTGCAGGTGTTCGAACTGAACATATCCGGTTTGCTCGGCGGTCACTCCGGTATCGACATTGACAAGAACGGGGCGAATGCAAATGCGCTGGCTGCGCAGGGCCTGGCGGCCGCGCCCCCGTTCCGCCTTGTCGCCATGGCCGGAGGCAATGCCGGAAATGCCATCGCAGCGTCGGCGAAGGTCACCCTGGCCGTCGAACGAGAGGCGGCCGCAGGTTTGATCAAGCATGTCTCTGATCATGCCGAGAAGGTGCGGGCTGATTATCCTGATGAAAAGACCCTCGCGATCCGGCTCGCCGAAGTGGCAAACACCCGCCAGCCCGCTGCGTCCGCGAAGCAGTCAGCGGCAGCCATGGCGCTCATTGGTGCCATTCCGCAGGGTGTCACAGCATGGTCCGCGGAATTCCCGAAGCTGCCCGAGACATCCAACAACATCGGCATCGTGGGCATGTCCGGAAACGTCCTCGAGATTGCCAGCTTCCAGCGGAGCTTTCACGCCGCCAACCTGCAGGCGATCGCCGATCGCATCGCCGCGCTGGCCCAGGCAGCCGGAGCGGCAAGCACCCGGAAGGGCGCGTTTCCGGCATGGCCCCCCAATTCCAGCACCGGCCTCTACAAGGCTGTGATCACTGCCCACAAGAAACTGTTCGGTTCCGGGATGGTCACGGAGATCATTCACGCCGGCCTCGAATGCGGCTACATCGCCGAGAGGTATCCAGCGATGGAGATCATATCAATCGGTCCTACGCTGCAGGACGTACACACGACGAGGGAGCGGCTGAACGTGCCATCGCTCGGCCCGACATGGGCACTTCTGCAAGAGCTTCTGCAGAGTGAGTGAGAGGAGGGCGGGCTCCTGACCGTCTCATCATGGAGCATCGGGCGAGCAAGTGGAAACACCCGTGAAGCGGAAGATCCTCTCGAGTTGGTCGCTTGCGAAACTCTTGTCGCACTCAATTGCGATGCTCTTGAGGGACCTTTGCGCTAGTCCGAATACTGTCCTTCGCCGTATGTCATGCGGATGATGGTGTTTCCTGGGACGTGCCACCCCAAGGCGGCTATGCTCTTTCGTTCTTCGCGCGGTGCGGCGCCTGCACGGCGCGTTGGCGGCCGTGCGGCTGCACTGCGTGACGTTGCCTTTCCTGCGCTTCGGCGGGTGCCATGCGTCAGCCCGTGAACGTCGTCTGGTTCAAGCGGGATCTGCGCGTCGCAGACCATCGGCCGCTTGCGGCGGCTGCCCGGAATGGACCCGTTCTTCCCCTCTACATCGCGGAGCCCGCGCTCTGGGCCGAACCTGACGCATCGGCGCGGCAATGGAACTTCGCGTCGGAGAGCCTGGCGGAGTTGCAGGCCGCACTTGCTGCCATTGGCCAGCCGCTGTGCGTGATGGTGGGCGACGCGGTGTCCGTCCTCCGCCATCTCCATGAACGTCATGGCATCTCCGCATTGTGGAGCCATGAGGAAACCGGCAATGCTTGGACCTTCGCCCGTGACCGTGCCGTGGCCGCCTGGGTGGCGGAATGCGGAATTCCCTGGCACGAGGCGCGCCAATTCGGGGTCGTCCGCCGGCTGAAATCGCGTGATGGCTGGGCCAGCGCCTGGGACCGCGACATGGCTGAGCCCGTGGCCCCTGCACCCATCTCTCTCCCGCCCCTGTCCGGCGACTTCCCCACCCATATCCCCGCAGCCGGCGAACTCGGGCTTCCGCACGATCCCTGTCCGGGCCGCCAGCGCGGCGGCCGTGCGGCGGCATGCGCGGCCCTGAAGAGTTTTCTGTGGGATCGTGGACTGGACTATCGCTTCCTCATGTCCAGTCCGCTCACGGCGTTCCAGGCATGTTCGCGCCTGTCGCCGCATCTGGCCTGGGGCACGATTTCACTGCGCGAGGTGGCGCAGGCAAGCTGGGCGCGGCTTCGGGATCTCGAAGGCTGCAATGATGCCGTGTCCCGGAAATGGCGTGCATCCCTGATCTCCTTCATCGGCCGCCAGCACTGGCACTGCCATTTCATGCAGAAGCTGGAGGATGAACCCCGCCTGGAATTCGATAACCTCCACCGCGCCTATGACGGCTTGCGCCCGGACGAGGCCGATGCACGCCTTCTCGAGGCATGGAGCGAGGGTGCAACGGGCTATCCTTTCGTCGATGCCTGCATGCGCGCGCTCAACCGCCATGGCTGGATCAATTTTCGCATGCGCGCCATGCTGATGTCCTTCGCCAGCTATCATCTGTGGCTGCCATGGCGTGAAAGCGGATTGCACCTGGCACGCAAATTCGTCGACTATGAGCCGGGAATCCACTGGCCGCAGGTGCAGATGCAGTCCGGCACCACCGGCATCAATACGATCCGCATCTACAATCCGGTCAAGCAGGGTCAGGACCAAGACCCTGCCGGCCGCTTCGTGCGCGCCAATGTTCCGGAACTCGATGCGGTGCCTGATGCCTACATCCATGAGCCATGGCACTGGCCCGGTGCGTCCCGCTTGTCCTACCCCGCGCCGATCGTGGACAATGCCAAGGCCGCCAGGGCCGCCCGGGAGGCACTCTATTCCCTGCGGAAAGCCGCCGGGCACAGCGAGAAGGCAAACCTCATCGCCGACAGGCACGGCAGCCGCAAGTCCGGCATCCCGATGACCGGCCGCCGCGCCAAGCCTGCCACCAAGCGGCCCGGTGGCACGCAGCTGACGCTGGACTTCTGACGCTTGCTCCAGGGACTTGAACCGATGGCCGCATGCCAAGTTAATCGGGTTCGGTCGGCTTCGGGTTCTCGCCCTGCGGCGTGAGGCCGGAGAGGCGCTGCAGGGTGGCCTCGGCCTCGCGCACCATGTTGGCGATGATGTCGCGGGCGGGCTGCCGCCGCTCGATCTGCCCGGCAACCTGTCCCGCAAAGAAGGCCAGCCGCTCGAGCGCGCCCGTCATGGACCGGAGGGGCGAGTCGGTCGAATAGAGGTAGATCGGGCGGCCCTCTTCCTCCGCGATCGCTTCGCGGGCCAAATGGTTCTCGTCATGTCCCCACAGGTTCAGGCCTAGGCGGTCCGTCTCCGGGCTCGCAATCACCCTGACGGGCGAGTTCGGCGGCCAGTTGATCGCGTAGGCGTCCGTGTGGACCGTGTCGGTCGAGCGTGCGGCGATCACCCTTTCCTTGTGGATGTCATGCGCGAATGACTCCTCCGCCACGAGGAACGCCGTGCCGCAGTGGATGGCCTGCGCGCCCAGCGCCAGCGCCGCGACGAGGCTCGCACCCGAAGCGAAGCCGCCGGAAGCGATCACCGGAACGCTCACCGCCCGCACCACCTCCGGAACCAGCACCAGCGACGTGACGTGGCCATGCACATGGCCCCCGGCCTCCATGCCCTGTGCGATCACGGCATCGGCCCCAGCGGCCTCCGCGGCGCGTGCCTGCTCGGCCGATCCCACCTGATAGAGCACCCGGCAGCCCGCCGCCTTCGCCTTGGCCACGGCGTCCGGCACCACGTCCCAGAAATAGACGAGCGAATGAACCCGCGCATCGAGGCACGCGGCCAGTTCCTCCGCGAAGAGTGCCGCATCCGTGGCGGCCGGGATGAGGTTGACGCCGAACGGCCTGCCGGTGCGCTCCCTGACGGCGGCGATCTGCCTCGCGATGAACTCCGGCTTCTCCCGCACCATGCCGAGGCAGCCATAGCCGCCCGCCTCGCAGACGGCCGCCGCGAGTTCGAAGCGGGCCGGACCGCCCATGCCCGCCTGCAGGATGGGGTAGGTGCTGCCGAGCATCTCACAGACGGGCGTGTGCAGGGATTGATCCTTCATGGCGTGCCTCCATTCGCGCGGCGTTCCAGATAGGTCTTGAGCGCCACGGCGTTGTTGAGAGTTTCATTCCTTGCCGCGTAGAGCAGGGTGAGCGGCCCTGCGCCGGCGCGCGCCAGAAGCGCTGCCACCGCTTCCGGCTGGTTATCGAGTTCGCGCCCATAGCGCTGGTTGAATTCCGCCCAGCGCTCCGGGTCGTGGCCGTACCACCGGCGAAGCTCCGGACTGGGGGCGAGGTCCTTGGCCCACAGATCGAGCCTCAGCCGCTCCCGCGAAAGGCCCCGCGGCCACAGCCTGTCCACCAGCACGCGCAACCCGTCAGACCGTCTGGCCGCGCGATAGGCGCGTTTCACCCTGATGTCCATGCCGCAGGCTCAGCAAGCGATTGGGACCCGAAATCTTGTCACCATTGGAACACCGCGTGAATGCCGTCTTCAGCATGGGGGACTGCAGCAACCGCAACGGAACTTATCATTCGCCCCACCGCTATATGCGTCGAGGGGGGCTCTGAAATCTCCTCACTTGGAAAGGTGAAGACCATGACCGCGGAGGAGAAGCGTGCGGAGGTGATGCGTTGGCGCAAGGCCGAACGGCAGCGGCTGATCGCGGCGAGGCTTGCCGCCACCCCCGCGCAGCGCGAGGCATGGAGCGCAAGCATAGCGGAGGGACTCGCCCGGGCCATCGGTGGATTCGAGGGTCTCGTCGTCAGCGTCTACTGGCCGTTTCGCGGCGAACCTGATCTGCGCCCCTGGATGCAAGCGGTCGCGCGGGGCGGCGGCACTTGCGCCCTTCCCGTCGTCGTCGAGAAGGGGCAGCCTCTTGTCTTTCGCTCCTGGAAGGAGGGTGATCCGCTGGAGCGCGGCGTCTGGAACATTCCCGTTCCCGCCGCCGGGGCAAACGTCATTCCGGACGTGTCGATCGCCCCCGTCGTGGGGTTCGACCCGCAGTGCTTCCGGCTGGGCTATGGCGGCGGCTTCTTCGACAGGACGCTCGCGTCTCTGCCCAGAAAGCCGCGCATCTTCGGCGTGGGCTATGACCTCCAGGCGCTGCAGACCATCCACCCCCTCCCGCACGACATCCCGATGGACGCGATCGTGACGGAGACGGGCGCATGCGCCTGCAGGACTGGAACCGGATGAGTCATCCTGCGGAACCGTGGGCCGCCCACTCCGTTTCGGCCTCCAGTGTCAGGAACCGTCAAGAGGAGCAGCCCGGATGCAGCCATTGACCCGTCGTGACGTCCTCGCCAGCGGAGTTGCTTTCGCGTTTTTCTCCGGCCCCGCCTTCGCCGGTCACAGGCTCCCGCGTGTCATCAGGCCGGGCGGCAACTCGGGGCATGTGAGGAGGGTCCTCTCCCTTTACGAGATGGACCTCGGGTCGGACGTAGGCGACGGCGCGCCTCATGATCCCGCGAAACTCCCGCCGCCGGAAGCCGAAGTGGATTATCCCGTCGTGCCGGCCAGCATCGACATTCCCCACCAGTTCCAGGCGCAGGACGTTGACCGCGCCCCTCTGGCGGCGGCTCCGGGCTCGATCCTCGTCGATCCCGGCGGTCACTTCCTCTATCTGGTCAAGGATGACGGCACGGCGCGGCGCTATGGCGTCGGCGTGGGTCGGGAAGGGTTCGCATGGACCGGCGAGGCGGAGATCGGCATGAAGCGGCGCTGGCCGCGCTGGGTGCCGCCCCGTGACATGGTGAGGCGTGACAAGAATGCCCGGCGCTGGGCCAACGGCCAGCCCGGCGGTCCCGACAATCCACTGGGTGCGCGGGCCCTCTACCTCCACCGGAACGGCCAGGACACGCTCTACCGCATTCACGGCACGAACCAGCCGGACTCGATCGGCAGGTCCGTATCCTCGGGCTGCATCCGCATGCTGAACGAACACATTGCCGAGTTGTATGACAAGGTGCGCATCGGCACTCCTGTCACCGTTCTGCCCGCCCACGGCGGCGTCTCGGTCATCGAAACGAGCGGATAGGGTTTTCCTACCGCCTGCGCATCATCTCCCAGGCCACGCTCAGGACGAACAGCACCGTGACGATCGTGAAGCCTCCGAACAGGATCGCTTCTGCAACATCAGCCAGGTCGGGCAGGGGCGGCGCCGAAAAGGGAATTGGGCTTTTCATGCGCGCGCCTTTAGCATCACTTTGCGTGCTGATCTCTGAAAAGTACCAGATTTGCCATGGGCTGAAGGAATGTCTCGCATGTGCAAAACAAAGGTCCCGTCTGGTTTTACAACCCTTGGTGATAAGCCGGCTGGTGGGGCCCCAATCCGGCGAGGTACCCCTCAGCTCGTCCCGGACTTCACGAAGGCGGTGAAGGCCTCTCCATAGCCTCCGTGCCAGCGTGACAGCGGCGGACGGTTCTCCACGATATCGCCCGCGGCCCACAGGATGCGCTTTTCATCCAGTGCCCGCGTCACCTCATTGTCCGGGCAGAGGATGTAGAAATCTCCCGCCGCCAGTCGCTCCAGCATGAAGTCGACCGTCTGCTCGGGCGTCCAGGCGCCCTCCGGCTTTTCCGTCCGGCCCTTGGCCGTCAGCTCCGTGAAGACGAAGCCGGGAATGAGAAGATGCGCGCTGAGTTTGCAGCCCTCCGCGTTGCGCAACTCATGCGCCAGGGCCTCCGTCACCACCTTTACCCCGGCCTTGGAGACATTGTAGGCCGGGTCCCCCGGCGGCGTGGTGATGCCCTGTTTCGATCCCGTGTTGATCACGAGGCCCGGCTTTCCCCGCGTCATCATCCCCGGCACGAAGGCCTGCACGCCATTGATCACGCCCCAGAGATTCACGGCGACCACCCGCTCCCAATTGTCGCGCGGGCCGAACATGGCGCTTCCGGGCTGGATCCCGGCATTGTTCATCAGCACGTCGACCCCGCCCCAGCGCGCCATCACCTTGTCCGCAAGGCCTCGCACGGCGTCGATCCGGCTCACATCCACCTCCGCCGCCATCACGCTGCCGCCACCCCCGGGCGCCACATCCGCCACGCGGCGCGCAGCGTTTGCGAGCCTTTCCTCGCCCACATCGGCAATGCACACCCGGAGGCCAGCCTTCGCGAAGGCCATGGCCGCCGCAAGCCCGATCCCCGCGGCGCCACCCGTGACAACCGCAATGCTTCCGTCCTGAATGGCAGCGTGGCCCATGAGCGAATCTCCTCATCGAATGTCCAATTGCCTAACGCATGAACCATGCCGCCCGCGGCTGCAATCGTCCGAAGCCTGAATTGGAACTTATCGAGGTTTCCGGGATATCGCCGGTGAGCCCGTCGGGGATCGAACCCGGGACCCTCTTGCTGAAAATCCAGCCCATTGCCCGAAGTCAGAGCGTCGCCAGCACATGCTGCGGGACTCACCATCGGCCTCATACTAATCGCGGATAACTAACGATCCGGCTTATCTTTCGGTAGTTCCTCGAATTCCAAGCCCAGCCGGGCGTCGATATGAAAAGAGCAATGCTAGGAGAATAATCCTTCGTCGGCAATGACCGTATGCGGTTCGAAGTGACACCAAATTATTCGGAAGACCTCGGCTGGAGCATCAAGGGCGCGGCCGGCGGCTATCTCACGGATGACATCGCCCTCGGTCTCATCGTGGAGTACGGGGAGAACAAGCGGGAATACCTCGCCAACGCTGGTATTCAGTTCGATGACGCGCTGAGCTTTGTCGGCACAGTCGGCATGCTGGAAGAGCACAGTGAATTCGACGGGCTCGATGACCGGGAAACGGTGCGCCAGATGGAATACGGCGCGAGCCTCAAGGGAGCTTACGAGTTTGGACTGCTGAGCGGGTTCGAACTGAACGGTTATCCGGCAGATGCCGAGGTGGACACAGATGATCTGGACGCCGGCAAGCTGTACGGCCTGCAACTCAATGCCGATCTCGACCTGACCAACACGACCTTCTGAAGTTTGGCGGCGGCTACGAGTGGCTCCGGTGGGACGAGGGGGCAACGACGACAATCTTGCCTTCAGCATTGACGCATCGCAAAGGCTCGGTGATGTCGTGAGCCTCAATGCCAACGCAAAGAAGGGCGCGGCCGAGTTCGTCTATGGCGGCGGCGTGGCCTTCGACCTCAGCAATGGCGGCACGAACAGCAATCGGCTGGCCCTGAACCTTTCCCACATCGACGGCTACAACGGCATCGAGGACGACCAGAGGGTGAATCTGAGTTGGAGTTTCGGCTTCGGCTCGGGGCCGGTGGGCGCGCCCGCGGGGCCCGATGCCGTGAGTATGGTACCGGGACAGGTCGCTGTTGTCTTTATACCCGACACGCCGCCCGGTGCGTTCGATCAAGCGGTCGTCAAGATTGGCGAAAATGCTGCATCTTACTTGGGATCGGCATACTCTTATCGCTTCTATATCACGGAAAATCTGCAGGGACTTGTGATCGGACAGCCCAGCACCGTGTCGGTCATCTTGCCTTCAGAAACTTGTAGCATACCGGTTCAGGTCATCCCTGCCGTAACCAGATAAATTTGTTTGAGGCTTCATCTCCAGACGACGTCTTCGTGATGAGGCCTCGCACTGAATTCCAGTGCTGGGCCTTTGTCTTTCTGACAGGTGCTGTGGCGGGAGAAGGTTTTGCTGTGGGGCTTCTGTTCATCCACGCGCCTCGGCTGGAACTCGAGCGCCAGCCTCACGCCGAGATTGCAAAAGCCGAAGGCATAGCCGAGCAGTTGAAAGCCGATGCGCCGGCCAAAGCGGCAGCGGACGGTGGGGTCGTTCGGTAATGCCCCCGATAGTGGGGGGGGGGCACGCAAGCACGTCTCAAAGCGCCTCCCAAGCCATCCTGCGCATACGCCTACGCGTTTCCGGTCCATCTCTACTGGAGCCCGGCGCTGTCAAACTCCGCCGAGCCGACCGTTTGTTATGCTGCACGCTTATTCATCAAAGCCCGTAAGAGTTGTTTTCAATGTAACATAACAGGCACCACTGTTGGGACCAGCAGTGGTTGCCGAAAGGGTGATGCGTGCGGAATTCTGAAGAGTAACACAGATACCTTCGCAGCCACCGACAGGTGGTGACGACAAGGTTTGCGTGGACCTCGTTGATATTTTAGCTAACCGCTCTTCGGCGGTGAGTGGGATAAAAAACTTGTTAACCACCGTGGTGCCGGCTGCCACATCAGCAAGTTCAATCGCGTTTACTGTGGTTCTAGACCACTCACATGACACTGAAACTATAGTGAAACCAGTGACCGTCAGTGGTTGTGTGAAGGTCGCCGAGCATTTTGTGCTACGCCTCCGGCGGCGACTCCCAGCTGAGGAAGCGAGCGCCATCTTTGACGCCAACATCAGCAACCTGCTGGGCGAGTTCGACCATCGTGAATGTGGGGAATTGTTCCCGGAGCAACGCAGCCACCTCAAGCAGATCGAGTGTTGCTCTTCCACGTTCTGAGACAAGGAACCGGATTGCGTCCGTGAGTTCGAGAAGCACGGCCATAACCCCTCCTGACGGATCAGTTTGATGTGGGATGATACCGATTATTGAATGCAGATTCAATATCAATTGCCCCAAGCGGTTCCACTCGATTTTTACCTATTGGCCCCGCAGAAAGAACGCTCTATAAAATTAATTGAGCGATTAATGAAAAGAGACGCGCAGTGCTGACATTTCTCGCTGTGCTTGAGGCTGCGGTCGGTGATCGGTTGATCATCGAAACGTTGACCTTCGCGCTGCCCGTCGGCTCTTCAGGTGTCGACATCGTGCGCGCTGGCGAAGACTACGCGCGCCATCGCGGTTGGCGATGTCTCGTTGTGGTGACCGGAATGAACGGCACAGTGCTGCGGATCGCCGACGAGCCTTCGGATTGATGCCTTCACCGACATTCCAGAGAACCAACGGCGGAGGCTAAGGCGGCGGTCTCGCCGCTCAGTGCGTTTCCAGGCTCCCACACCGCGGCGCAGGAGGTCCGCAGGCGGTATCTCCACGCGTGGGCATAATCAGGGCTCCCCGTACGCGGCAGTCCCGCCCTAAGACTGGAAGCACAAAAAGTGGTATAATTGAGACTTTAAATCCACAACATATTGTGTTGTCCCGAATGCCCTCCCAGCGTACGAGGACGACGACCTGAAGAACATGCGCACCACCGCCGAGTTGACCGAGGCCGCCATTGACCAGGGTGCCGCACACCGCGAACGCTCGCCGAGCTGGAGCGGGGAGGGCGCGTTTAATGGCCGCCGCCCTGCTCCCTCTACCAGCGGACGGCTCCACCGCGGCAAAGACGCTTGCGCCGGCAAATTCGAAGACGGCACGCCGGATGGCGTGGCCAACATCTCGCTCGGCGACGGAAACGACTTCGCGACGTCCGTTGCAGTGCAGCAGGATGGGAAGATCGTCGTCGGCGGTTACCACGAAGAGGGCTCCAGCACCAACATCGTCGCGCTTCGGTTGAATGTCGACGGCACGCTGGATCAAGGCTTCGGCACCGCCAACGACGGCACCGAGAACGGCATCGTCAACATCTCACTCGGAGACGGCAACGACATTGGTCGGAGTGTTGCTCTGACGTCGGATGGCAAGATTGTTCTCGCCGGTGACTCGGTGGCGAAGGACGGAAGCTCGAACATCGTCGTCGCCCGTCTCAACGGCGATGGCTCGCCGGACGCCAGCTTCGGCAAGGACGGCGCAGACGGCACGCCTGACGGCTTTGCCGCCGTCTCGCTGGGCGATGGTAACGACATCGCCAACGATGTTGCAATCGCGGCCGATGGCAAGATTATTGTCTCCGGCACCCACGGTGCGGAAGGCAACTCCAACATCGCCGTCCTGCGTCTCAATGCTGACGGAACGTTCGACAACGAATTCGGCACGGCGGACGATGGTACGCCCAATGGCGTGGTGAGCCTGTCGCTCGGCGACGGCAGCGATATCGCGCGTGGTGTTGCGGTTACCGGCGACGGCAAGATCGCCGTGGCGGGCGACTCGAAGTCAGCCGATGGCAGCACCAACGTGATCGTGGCCCGCCTCAATTCCGACGGCGCGCTCGATGACGCCTTCGGCGTGGCCGAAGATGGGACGCCCAACGGCGTTGCGGCAACCTCCCTCGGCGAGGGTAACGACTACGCTACCGACGTCATGCTTGAGAACGATGGCGACATCGTGGTCGCCGGGTATCACGAAGAGGGTAACAGCACGAACATTGCGGTGCTGCGCTACAAGGCCGACGGTTCTCTCGATCAGGAGTTCGCGACCTCGGACGATGGCACGCCGAACGGCATTGCCAACATCTCGCTGGGCGACGGCAACGATGTTGCTTCAGGTGTGTCCCTGCAGGGTGACAAGCTCATCGTTGTTGGCGGCACCACGGTGGCGAAGGACGGCAGCAAGAACATCGCCGTTCTGCGGCTGATTGCCCATTGAAGAGCAGATAGAGAAACAAAGATCGCGAATCTTGTGAAAAGTGGTGGCCGGGCGCTAGTCCGGCCACTCTCGCTTGGCTTCGTTCGCTTGCGATATGGCGTCTCCAGAGCGTGGCGCAATTCAATGTATGCGGGCCGACGAAAAGACCCATACCGACGGCGCAGGACGCCAACTGACCCGGTCTGATACAGGCGCGACTCTGCGAAATGGCGTCGACGACCTACTTGCGTTTCATCAAGTAACAGACCGCAATCGTTGCCTCCTCGGCCTCCACGGCGCACAACTCCATCTCATTGGAGGAAAGAAGACGCGCATCAAACGTATTGTCCTCGTCCGCGAAAATCACGGTCACGCGATCCTGCCGAATTGCACCGACCAGCTTCTCGTTCTTTGTCTTCGTAGACCAAGTGCCAATCAGTCCAGAGCCATCCTGCTTCTCGACGGTAAGCGTCCATTCCTTGGTCCGATCCGCGAAGATGGGATCGTTCACTGCCGGATCGTGGTTCAGCGCACCGAACCGAGCGCCACCGACGATGGTGCCTGACCAAGTGCCGACCAAGTTTGGCACTTCCTGCGCTGTGGCCGGTAACGAGCAGGCGGCGATAACCAGAGCGAAGGCCGTGAAGATCGTGCATAAACCGGTTTTCGACATTGAAATTCTCCAGAAGTTGATGATCTAAATGGCTGCGGCACAGGTTCGGTCCGACGAGCCTACGAGAGGAGTGCGCGCTCCATATACAACCAATATGGCTGGAGCACGGCTGGCGGCTCGGCCCCTTCATACGGCTCCCGTCGGACGAACCCCGCCGCCTCATATATCTTCTGCGCCGAACGCATGAATACGCCGGTGTCCAAGCGAATAACAGAATGACCAGCGCGTTTTGCTTCCTCGATCAGGTGCCGCACCATCAGCGCGCCGCAGCCCCTGCCACGGTAAGTGGGACGGGTGTAAATGCGCACAATTTCCGCCGCACCGTCGGGCAACGTGCGCAGGCCGCCCATTGCTGCTGCCTCACCGCTTTTGTCGCGCAAGAAGTAGAGCGAGGCGTGATCAGGCACGAGCCGACAACCCGCGTCGACGGTAAGCCGAACGTAGGCCTCGCGATCCATCCCGACGATCGCCGACAGCGGTTGCCCGGTCGCCCTTTCAATCTCGCCGTCCATCCACTCGAAATAGAACCGGCTCAGGTCAAGGAACTCTTCGATTTCTTCAGGCTCACGCAAGTCGACAGTTTCGAACTGGAATTCTTCATCTCGAGACATCAATTCCGTCCTAGACATGAGAGCCAGGGCAACGCTCAGGCTCTCCAACAAAGCTGTTCTGTGCAGCCGGAGGGGCGTTCCCGGATAACGTTGCTGATTTTGTTATAGCAGATCGGATCATCAGCGCCCTTTCACCAGGTCAAGGCTGATCCTGCTTGCATTATGGATTAACCTTACAACTATGCCGTAGGCGGCATGCTCTGCGATCTCATTCATTTGCAAGTCGCTTCTGTAGCTCTGTCCTGTTGCGTGCCGCGGCTCCACCCGCCTTACGCACGCAAGCTTTCCGTTGATCCACATAGTCCACTGTGCGCGACAGAGCAATTTCCCAAAGCAGCCATCGAATGTCTAAGGCGTCGGACTGGCTGTTCCTGCTGCGGGGTCTGCGGCATCCCGGTCCTGCAGGGTAACGGCGTAACCGCTGGAGGGGAAGGGCAGTGCACTTGTCACCTCGAATCCGCCATTGGGTAGTCTGTTCACCTGGGCGACGGGGCAGTTGTGGAGCCGGTCAAAGATCACGTACTCGGTGTCGGCGCGCGTCATGCACTGGAAGTTGCTCTCGCCGATCAGCTCCACCGGCTAATAGCGGCGGCCCTTGTAGGCGAGCTTGTGCGGGCCGAGGTTGAGCATCACGTAGCGCATGTTGTTTCTTCCTTCCGCATTTCCTCTCTGGCGTCGTCACTTCGCCTCGCTACGGTCCACCCGCTGGCCTTCAACCAGTTCGTGCCAGACCTGCGCAGGACCGCGTGCCGGTTGCCAGTATTGCGCATATGGCGCGGTCTCCTCGCCCGCCGCGTCTTGCCCGCCCTGTGACCAGGTCGAAAAAACGGGAGGCGGCTCCGGCAAAGGGCAGGGCAACGTCGGACTCTCCTGGTCGGCGTATGATCATCCCGCGCGTGGCGTCGACGTAGGTCATCGAACAGCCGTCGTCGCAGCAGTAGAGCGTATCCGCCACCGCCACCGGAGATGTCAGGGCAAGGGCAGCGAGCAGCGCAACCGCGCCGATCACAAGGGGCGTGACAGTCGGGCCGCGCTTTCGAGCCTGTTGGTACGCCGCGAGCTGGCCGCGTTGCTAACCGATGCCGCCCGATACCTCGTTGATTGCAGCGTCCGGCGCGATCATCCCGGCGGTTTGCAACTGGACGATCCAGTGGTGGAAGACCCGGCGGTACTCGGCACCGGCGGACACGAAGACGTCCTTGTAGACGAAGCCTCTGTCGGGCTTCACTGGACCGGAGCGACACCGGGCGCTCTGCGTCGCTTGATCGCGCCGAAGGCGTCGAAGAGCTCGAAGATGCCGCCCTTGATGAGATGGTCCGGCTTCTGCTCCGACATGCGCTCGTCGTAGCCAGTGATGCGCGGCCACTGCTCGCTCAGGAGGCCGCGCTTCGCTGAAGCGATGTGGGAAGCCGAGGCCGCGCTTCCAGGTGCGCAGCTGAAGGATTGATCGGGCGGCAAGGGCGGGCGCGCGGCGCTGTCCGCCAGGCGACCATAGGCGGCGACACGATTCTCTCTTCTCCGATTGCGTTTGCTATCCGGTAGCCAACGGCCCCGGCATGCGACACAGAATTGCAGGATAGCAATCAGAGTGGCTAACACCCGCGCAATCGACGCGGACGCTACGAGTTCAGTTCGTTGATTTTATTGTATTTTACTGGTGAGCCCGTCGGGGATCGAACCCGAGACCCTCTGATTAAAAGTCAGAAATGACGCGCCGTGCGTCGGGAGCTATTGCGCGACGCCGCCGCCAAAAAACACCATAGCACAACGCCCTGAAATCAGGAGGAAAATCCAAAAGACCGCGTATTGTCAACATGATAGCTTCCAGTGGGTGTGGCAAATCAGTTGCTGATCTCGACCGGTTTCGATATTCTCCGGTTGTCCTCTTGCGTCGCCCTCGGAGGCTGGTTGTGCCAGCAGGGTAGCAAGTGGGGTAGCAAGCGGAGGCGGGCAATTGGATCTCGTGAAGGCGGACAAGGTCGTCAGGAACCTGAAGCCGAAGGACAAGGCCTATATGGCTGCGGTTGGCGGGGGCCTGAGCTGCTTCGTGGCGAGCGGCACCGGCGCAAAGACGCTCTACGTGCAGGTGAAGGTCGACGGGAAGCCGCGCCGCTTCAAGTTGGGAACCTACCCGGCATGCACCATCGCCAAGGCCTTCGAGCGCGCGCAGTTCATCCGCTCCGAGGTCAAGGAAGGGCGGACACCCAACACGCTGGACGGCTACCGGGAGGCGAGCGGGCCGACGATCACCGTCGACGAGCTGGCCGACTTGTTCCTGAAGCGCCACGTCAGGACCGAGAACGTCAGGACGAGCTGGGCCGACGAGGTCGAGCGCTACCTGAAGGTCGAGGTCCGCCCGAAGATCGGCACGCGCCGCCTCTCGGAGCTGACGCGGAAGGATATCGCCGACATCATCAACGACAAGGCCGACGCCCTGCGCGCAGCAGGACGAAAAGGCACCGCCGCGAACCGCCTCGCCGCCGTCATCGGCAAGATGTTCTCCTTCGCCAAGGACGGCGGCCACCTGCCTGCCAATTCCGAGCTGGTGCAGACCCACGCAAAGCCGGTGAAGGAGAAGCCGTCCGAGCGCGTCCTCAGCGACGAGGAGCTGGGTGAGCTGTGGCTGGCTCTTGGCGGGGTTGAGCAGGGCGGCGGCGTGATCCACCCGGTCTACGCCAAGCTAATCAAGCTGGTCATGCTGTCGGGCGCGCGCGCGACCGAGTTCATCGGCCCGAAGGATCACGGGGTTCCCGGCCTGACGCCCACCGACGTGGACCTGAAGGCCAAGACCTACGACGTCCGAAACGGCAAGAACGCCTCGTCGAACAGGACCATTGCGATGCCGCCAGTGATGGCCGGGATCATTGCCGACGCAGTGGCACAGGTGAAGGCGCGCTCGAAGTCGCCGAAGCAGGAGCAGGAAACGATGCTGTTCCAGCTCCCGAACGGCGGCAAGATACCGGAGAACGAGTGGAGTCGCGCCATTCGCAAGCTGGTCGCCCACCTCCGGCACAAGCCGTGGACGGGGCGCGACCTGAGAAGATCGGCGACGACGATCATGTCGGAGCTGGGCGTGGTCGAGGAGATTCGCCACCGCATCACCGGCCACACCTCGAAGACCATCCACCGCCGCGTTTACGACAAGGCCGAGCGGCTCACCGAGGTCCGCGAGGGACTGACCAAGCTGCAGGACTTCATACTGAAGTGCGCTGCGGCGGTAGAGGCGCGGCGCGCGGAATAGGCCGAAGAAAAAGTGCGACCGCCGGAGAATCGCCTGTTTATTTCCGGGCGAACCGTGATGCATATGAAACGCCATCCTTCGACAACAGGAGAATGATCGAGATGGCGAAAGCCGACAATTGCCTGAGCATCGACGCGGTGGCTGAACGCCTCGGCGTCCACCGCTCCTTCGTCTACAAGCAGATCTCGTCGGGCTCGTTGCGTGCTCGCAAGCTGGGCCGCCGCACCGTGGTGGTCGAGGGCGACCTCGCCCGGTACATCGAAGCGACACCGGTCATCCCGGCGCGGGACGCCGCGTGATGCCCCACGACATGCCCGACCACCCGATCCTGAAAGGACAGCGCATCAAGCTGTATTTCGGCACGCCTGACGAGCTTGGATACACCTGCGGCTGCGCCGCGCATTACTCCAAGGCGAATAACATCGTCTTCATCAACATCGAGCACATCGCCTACGGCCAGCTCGTCATGTACATCGTGGAGAAGCGGCCAAGGGGGCTGCGGGAACAGGCCGCCTTCGACATCGCCGTCGACGTCGTCAACGGCTTCCTTGAGGAATACCTGAACGACTTCTTCGAGGCGCTGCCGGAGATCGCGGGGGCATTCAAGCCTGAGACGGCCCTGCCGATGGCTGTGAACGAGATCACCTTGGAGCTGGCCCTACGTGGAGCCCTCATGTCCAACGCCTACGACCGCGCCTTCGACATCGCGATGGAAGAGATGGCACTGGACGTTGCCGAGCGGAAGGCGAAGCCGAAGCGTGCCCGCAAGGCGAAGCCTGCGCCCGCCGGACAGGGCGAGACGAAGCCCGAAGGGCGGGTGCAGTGATGCTGGCGCACCCCGAGATCGACGCCACCGGCCTGCTGGCGCATACCTCGACGCTGTTCAGGCTCGGCCCTGACAGCTACCACGGTCAGTCGCACTGGCAGGCCGTCATGTGCAACGCCGTCGAGCTGTCGGAGGCGTTGGAGGGCGATACTGCGGTCGCCGTTGCCTTCGCGTTGCTCCACGACTGCCGCCGCGAAAACGAATGGCGCGATCCCCAGCATGGCCCAAGGGCTGCAGACGTTGCGCGGGAGATCAATGGGCGGTTCTTCGACTTTGCGCCCGTGAGGCTCGCCACCTTGTGCGAGGCGATCCGTTGGCACGACGCTGGTTGGGTGAGTGATGATCTCACGACGTCATGCTGCTGGTCTGCGGACAGGATCGAGCTGCGCCGCGTCGGGATTGAACCGGCGCGGTGGGGCTTCTGCGGCGCGACGTGGCCGGTGGCGCAGCGCATCCTGTCGAGGGGCGGGGCGGTGCAGGGGGCCGGAGGGACTTGGTGAAGTGGTGGGATCGAGCAACTGACTCAATCCCACCGACCTCGGAAATTAATCATCGCCGCCGCTATCGTCGCCGCCGCCGCTCTTGCCGCCGCCACCGCTTTTGCCGCCGCCATCGCCCCCGCCACGACTTTCCTTGCTGCTATCACCGCCGTGATTACGGCTGCCGCTATCGTTGCTAGAAGCAACGCGGGTCGCCTTGGAATGATCGTCGCCTCCATTGTCGTCGGAAACGTCGTCATCATCTGCGTCTTGGTCGTCGTCATCGCTGTCGTCGCCGTCATCAACGCCGTCGACATCATCATCTGTGTCGTCGTCATCGTCGTTGCTGTCCTCGTCTTCCAGTTCAGCCGTGGCCTGCGCTTCTGGAGGGAGGAGTTCATAATCCGCCGGTGATATGCATGCTTCGGCTGCCCCGACGTTGATTTCGTAGGAGCCTGCCGCGCATGACGCAAAGGCCAGAGATGTCATAGCGACGTAGGCCACAGAGGCCAGTGCACCCGCCCTTAGAATACGCATTTGTTCGTCCCCCCAGCTCTTTTGCTCACGTTCAGCGTAGCAACCAGTACCGATTCGCAGGATTGGGCCGATGTTGATGCTCGTCAAGCCCTGCGTACGGCAAGAATGCGTGAAAACACTTAACTGAAAACAGGAGTTGGTAAAATATCTGTTGCTCATGAAAGCCAGCCCATTGGTGGTGTGCCCTCCCAAGCAGACTGACTGACGGCGAACTGCCCGCCGCAGAGCTGAGGGCGACTAAAGGACGGAACGGGGGGCAACGCGCGGTGGCGTAGACCAGCGCACCTACCGCCGACACCACGACAACGCCCGGCCACCGCGCCGGGCTTTTTCGCGCCGAGAAACCAGCGCCCCATCCTGCCGTTAGTTGACAAGTAAACAGCGTCTTCTTGAGCGCCCCGCCAAGTGCTTGATTTCATTCACCTGAAGGGTGATCCGTGTTGACAAGTAAACAGCGTAAAACATTGAAAAGATTCGTCTTTCAGGGTCTTGAATCGCCCCGAAGGCGTGCCCATCTCTCGGGCATCGGCGGCGGTTCTGAAAACCAAACAACGTCGCCCTTATAGGAGTAAGCAAATGGACGACAAGGTTAAGGTCGCGGTTGGCCTCGAAGAGGCGGCGGAGCGGCTTTCGATTGGTAACTCGCTGATGCGCCGTCTGGTGGCCGAGGGCGAGATCCCCTCGATCAAGGTGGCTGGCCGCACGCTGGTGCCGGTCAAGGCGCTCGAAGCCTACGCGCTCGGCAAGTTGGACCCGGCGGTGCTGGCGATGTGTGCCCGCGTGGAGCAGACGCTCGGCACTGGCGCGGAGGCGGCGTGATGTCGGTCGGCGCAAACGCCAGCAGCGACGCGGGCAAGCCCAAGCGCGCTGGTCTGTTCCTGAGATACGCCGAACTTCGCAAGGCAGTTTGGGCGTTGAGGATCTCAACGACGCAGGCATACCTGAGCACGGTCGAGCGGGGCGAGATTGAAGGGGCACCGCTCCAACCGGAGCGCGTCTATCTGGCGAGCTGGCGCGGGTGGGAGCATCTGCTGTGGCGCGAAGCCCAGCAGCTCGACGCGGCCAACGCTGGCGCGGAGGCGGCGTGATGCAACTCGCCTATGACATTGAGAGCGGCTTTCCGCCCGTTCACGGCTATGACCGTTACAGCGGCGGCGTGGACAAGACGAACCCCGGAGCGCCGCGCGTGAAGTGGACGAACGAGCGCTCTGAGGGTGACGTCTGGTGCGAGACGGTGCCGGTGGGGTTCAATGCCGCCGAGCGCGTGTTCAAGATCGGCGGGAATGCGAATGGCTTTGGCGACCCGGCGTTCGAGTATCTCTGTCGGGACGTGTGGGATGCGGCGGCGGAGATGCTTGAGCAGGAGAGGAGCACGCTCCCCGAGTGGCGGCAGGGCCACCTGCGCCTCGTCCACGTGCTGAACCACGACTGGCAAGTTGTGTGGTTGCGCCTGAGCGAGGTCGTCGCCGACTGCTACCACGCCGAGGTGGCGAGCCTTGGTGAAGAGGCCACGCTCGAACTGTTGTCCAAGCCCGCTGGCATCGATGAGTTGCTGGGCAACGCGTCAATGCCCGCCGTGGCGCGGAAGTTCTACGAGGGCCACCGCTTTCTGCTGTCGGACAAGGAGAGCGAGATGATCGGCGACAACCCGGAGGCGGTCTGCCTGTTCAAGGGGAGCATCCCGAGGATGGGGCGGGCTGGCGCGTGGGCGCTCATCTGCGACACCTTCGTGCGCTGGGAAGATGAATGGGACTGGCCCGACGCGGAGGAGGCGGCGTGATGAACCGGCAGCCGCTACCCCTGACGATGGCCGACGTGCTGGCAATCGAGCCCGGCGACCACCCGTCGCCGGTGCCGGTCTACCGCCACGTCGATGGCAAGGCTGTGCCGATGACGGCGACCGAAGTGCGGAACATGTACCTGACGTGGTTGTTGAACGCGGAGGCACAACAGAGCGCCTCTTCACAAGCAGGGGCGCGCCGGTCGGCTGGGGTGCGAAATGGCTGACAGCTTCATGAGCCAGCACGGCCTGCTTCTTGCTGGCGCGGGCTACTCGATCCTGCCGATCCAGCCGGGCACGAAGAAGCCGGGGCAGTATTATGCGCCGCCCGGGATCGGTTGGACTGACATGTCACGCTGGACCGAGTTCTGCTCCAATCCGGCGAGCGAGGGGATGATCCAGCGCTGGTGCACATACCCCGACGCCGGGGTCGGCATCGCGTGCGGGAACATCATCGCGGTCGACATCGACATTCTGGATGAGGCCATCGCCTCCGTGGTTGAGGACACAATACGCCTGACACTCGGTGAGACGCCATTGAAGCGCGTGGGGATGGCTCCGAAGCGGTTATTGGTCTACCGGGCGGCGGAGCCGTTCAAGAAGATCACCGCTGGCCCCATCGAGGTTCTGGCAGAGGGTCAGCAGTTCGTCGCGTTCGGCATCCACCCGGCGACGGGTCTCGACTATAGCTGGGGCGACCTCATGCCCTACGACGTGCCGGTGCATCTCCTGCCGGTGGTCACGCGCCAGCAGGTGCAGGAGGCGGTGAGCATCGCGCTGGATCTGGTGCCGGGCTTTATGCGGAGCCGGGCGCGCAGCGTGGAACCCGCAGCGACCCGTGTCTCCGGCTTCGTTGAGTGCAGCGGCACTTCCGTGCTCGGCCTTCAGGCCCACCGCGACGCCGTCTCGGAAGCCACCGCATCCATCTCCAACCCTGACCTCGACTGGGATGCTTGGAACAAGGTCGGGATGGCAATCTACGGGGCGAGCGGCGGCGCGGACTGGGGGAAGGAAACGTTCGAGGCGTGGAGCGGGAAGTCCGAGAAGGACGAGCCGCACGAGACGAAGGACAGGTGGGCGCACTACCACCGAAGCCCGCCGACGCGGCTCGGTGCTGGCACGCTGTTCAAGATGGCGTTGGACGAGGGGTGGGTGCCGAGCCCGGGCCTCGACTTCCAGAGCGGCGTGATGTCCCAAGAAGAGCGCGAGGAAATTCGCAGGATGATTGCTCGCCTGCTTGGCAACTCCAAGGCGCGGGACTGTCAACAAGCCCTTGAAGCATAGGGGCTTCTGCCCTGTTCATGAGGTGAGAGGCTGTTGTTTCCCCGACCGATTCGGAGTAGAAACGGACAGTTACGCGGCTTCTCAGGAAGGGCGCGACACACAGGGGCCACGCCGTGACGGCGGCGCTCCGAATCCGGTGCCACGATGGGCTGGATCTCCTGAGATCGAGGATGGACCGCGTGCTGCGACGTGGGTGAGCCGATCTTGAATGGAAGACGACAATGCGACGGGGCCGCCCGGCAGATGGCGGCCCCCGCCAACCCGGGAGAGCGAAGGGGACTCGCTCCGCTCTGGGTCAGCAGCAAGCACACAACACAAATCCAATGATCCCGGGAGCGCATGACGCGCTGGGCCGGAAAAGCGAAATGGGCCACCCCGGGGAAGGGGCGGCCCATCGCATGAAAACAATCCCATCGCCGCCATCCACCGACCAAAGCGCGGCAGCAATATCGAAGGCGCAGTCCCGTTGAAGAACCGCAACCCGTATATCGCATTTCCAACGCCCGAAGTCAATAAGCAGAACAAATGGAACGGCTACGTGTCATCAGAAAAACTGATGATACCCCGCTACGTTCCGCACGCAGCTACCGGCGAACACCGCGAGCGCTACGTCGCCACGTTCAGGATCAATGTCAGGCAGGGCGCGTCCAGCGCAGCCCTGACAGCCGCGCGCGCCACTCCGTGGGGCAACCGTTCGCGCCGATTCAGTGACGGCCAGATCCTCGCGCGGCTGAACAAGCTGACTCCTGCCACGCTGGCGAAGCTGCGGGAACAGGACTTCAAGGCCATCGCGGAGGCGGTGAAGCTCCAGTACGCGTTTATGGAGCGGGACGGGTGGCAGGACGTGTACCGCGTCTGGTGCGCCAGCGCGGGCCGTGACCCGGTCGCCGTCGATGCCGAAATCTCCGAGGTCGAGGCGATGGTGAGCGCCGTGGCGGTGGACGACAAGGTCCGCCCCTTCGAGACCCTGACCGAGTGGGCTGACACAGTGGAGGCCGTGGCCACCGACATGCTGCCGCCGATTTTCGAGAAGGATTCCCTGCGGTCGGTGAAGCTACTGCCGAAGGTCTTGCCGAAGTGGGGGAAGCCGATGGCGCAGGCCGACATCAAGGCGGCGCGTCTGGCGAACCTGCAGAAGTGGGCGATGCTCACGCCACACTCGATCATGCTGAAAAACCAAGCCGTCATCGACCGGCTCCATCAGGGACTCGAAGCGCTGCTGACGATCATGCGCGACCCGAAGATCAAGCCGGAGCAGCACACCGAATATCTCGACCAGTACAACGAGGGCTTGGCCCGCCTGAATGAGTTGCTCGACGCTGGCAAGGGCTTCCGCCCCGGCACGGACGTCTGGCGCAATTTCCAGAGCATCGTCATGCTGTTCAATGGCGACACCGGCACTGGCAAGACCACCGCCTCGGTCAAGGACGCCGCCGATATGGTCAAGGCGTCGGCGCAGTTCGCCAAGCTCTGTCAAGACACGCCGAAGATCCGCGAGTTCTACGCCGACATGAAGCGCCAGCTCGGCGAGTCCTCTCCTGAGATCCTTGAGCGCATCGTCTACCGGCCCGGGCGTGAGAGCCTCGACCCCGACGTCTACCACGTCGAAGACGGCACGCCACACAAGGACGAGTGGCTGATGAAGATGTGCCTGCGGGCCGACGAGGCGAACGTCTTCGGCAAGTTCGGCGCTCCGCCGCAGATCATGTGCAAGGGGTGCGCCTTCCACGACGTGTGCCCCTACATTGCCATGCGCGCCAGCGAGCAGTACCAGAACGCTCTCGGCATCCTTGGCGCGGGCGCGTCGTGGATCGCCAACCCCGCCAGCCTCGCAGCCGACGAGGACTGCTTCGAGCCGAATGGCGTCACCATCGACGACCCGACGTTGTCGTCGTTCTTCGACACCTTCGAGATCAGGCTGGCGACGTTGCGCCTCCCGACTGTCGAGGAGTTGCGGGGCAAGCCCTCGGTGTCGAGCCGGGATCACCCCGGCGAGCAGCAGCTCCGGGGCTTCCTCGCGGATTACCAGTGGATCATGCTGAACCGCCCCGGCACTGGCCTCACGCGGTTCGCCAAGGACCGCCACGGCGTTCCGCTGTCGATCAAGTACGACAAGTTCCGCATCCTGAAGCGCTTGAACGCCTACACAGCACTCCCGAAGGAGGGACGCGGCGAGGTGGGCTACGCCCACACCGAACCCGTGCGCCGGGTTCTGGGGGCTATGGCTCAGGTGGCGACGGTCAGGGCGCTGGTCGAGGCTGTACTGAGCGTCAGCTTGTATGACATCTTCCAGCACCCGGCAGCCGACGAGATCTTCGGGCCGTGGCACCAGCGCAACGCCACGCGCTGGTCTATGGACGTCGAGCGGCGCGGCGGCTCGGTCGTTCACCACCTGACGATGGTGAAGAGGATCAAGACCAGCAACTACACCAACATCGCGGTGCTGGATGGCACGGGCGACGCCGAGCTGCTGCAGTTTCTGCTGATGCGCCCGGTCGTCGGCGGCGACCAGCCGCGCGTCATCCACGGCGCGAAGACCGTCAAGACCCAGTTCGTGGGCTCGATCTACGGCAAGACCCGGAACACGCCGCCCAGCGAGGCGGCGCGCGCCGAGGTCGAGAAGGCCAAGAGCCAGCGCGACAAGATCCACGAGCGCCTCTTGGCTGCATGCGCCGAGGGTGACACGCCACATACGCACCCGGCTCTCGTGGCCGCCGAAAAGCAGTACCAAGAACTTCGCAAGGCCATCGACCCCTCCCTAAACAGCGCCGCCAAGATCTTCGCCGCCGCCACGCGCAAGGCACTGGAGCTGAACGCGAAGGATGGCCTGACACCGGAGCAGCGGGGCGCGCAGCTCCTCGTGATCACGCACAAGGCGATGGCCGAGAAATTGTCCCGCATGCGGAAGGTGCGGGGCGGCGAGTTCCTCGTGCTGTCGATCTCGCAGTCGCGCGGCCTGAACGCCTACAGCGGCGTCGCCGAGGTCTGGATCATTGGACGCCCGGGCACGCCCGCCCGTCTGGCGATCCGCTACGCGGCGGCGATCCTGAACGAGGTCATCGAGGCCGAGGAGGTCGACTACACGACCGGCGCGTACTGGATGGCGGACGGCTCAATGATCCCGGCACTGGGGCAGGAGACCCTCTCGCACTGGCTGGCGCAGAAGATCTTGGTGCAGCTCACCGCAGCCGAGATCTACCAAGGCTTGAACCGCGCCCGCCCCACGATCCGGCAGAATGACGAGATCGAGATCGTGATCTTCACTAGCGTCGCCATTCCGTGGCTTCAGGTGAACCACGTCATCAACCGGGAGCCGCTGCGCGAGTGGGGCAACCCGATGCGGCGCATGACGCTGGAGGTGGTGCCGGACCTGTCGGAGGGCGGTGGCAAGTTCGACCTGTATGGGCATCTGATGGGCATCAGCGCCAAGGCGGCGAAGGACCGTTTCGACGGATCGAGGGACGTGGAGGGCAACAAGGCCGACCGTGACGCCTACGATGCGCTGCTGGCGATGGCGGCGGACGGTACGCTGGCGCGGCTCGGCTGGGGGCGCTTCCGGGTGACGCTCGGCAAGCCGGTGATCACCAGCAGCAAGCGCGCCGCAAAGATCGCCAAAGAGTTGCAGGGAGTGGTCTGGCTGAACTGCGAGCCGGGTGACGTGGCCGGGGCGGCGGAGATCCTGCGGGATCTCGGCGGTGTGCTTCAGGGCGAAGCCTCGGTCGTGGCCGTGGGGGTGCCCGGGGGCTCCAACTGTTACCCCAACTGTCACATCGCCCCCTTCTGCGTCTCGATCCCCAGTAAGGACTATATACTGGAAGTCGAGACGCAAACCGCTCCAGCGGTAACAGTTGGAACCCCGGAGGTAACAGTTGGACCTGACACCCCCAGCGACGTCCTCGACCAGCTCATCAGCCTCGGGGTGGTGCCGCGCCTCGGCGCGAAGGGCTACACCGAGCTGGCGGCGCTGGTGACCCGCCGGAGCGCTGGCGCGATCCGCAAGAAAGCGGCGACCAACCCCGCCTTCAAGGCCCGCTGGCAGGCCTACGTGCCCTCCGAGGCCGCGTGCACCCACCGCGTGACCCTCCTTGGCACCGGCTTCAGCATCCCGGCGCGCCTGACCGAGGCGGGCGAGGCCTTGCTGCGGTCGCTGCGCTGCAAGGTGGACCCCATCACCCCCACGCCGCCCGATGGCCCCGGCAAGGGCACCGGCTCGGACATCGCCGACCAGACCACAAGGGCACCCGCCGAGGCCACCGGCACCGGCTACATCGCGCCCGGTGTGACCATCCAGCGCTTCACCGATCCGGCGGAGGCCCGGGCGGCCCACATGCGGCGGGACGCGCTGGGGCTCGCCGAGGTGATCGCCGCCGGTCGCAACGACCTCGAATTGATGGGCTTCGACCCCGCCGAGGCCGATGAACTGCTGGCGATGGCCCGGGAGATCGCGGCAAGGCACCGGGCAGAGGCGGCAACGGCAGAGCCTCCGCCGGGCTGATCCAGAACAGCGGGGATGAACCAAGAAAAACGCAGTGAAACGCCTGAAATCCGCAACGAAAACATTGCTTTAGCGGGTCAAATGCCCTATAATGCCCACCAACGTGGTAGAGTATTTCTCGGCCCTTGCCGATGAATACTGACGGGATGAACTGACTGGCGGGCCAGTGGCCCATATGAGCTGGAGGGTTGCTGTGATGGCGAACGACAACACTGCGAATACTGGCGGCACATGCCGCGTTGGAATGGGGCAGGGCACCCACGAGCGGGGCGGGGGCGTCACGATCACCGTCTCGCCCTTCGGCGATGGCGGCCTGTACGTGGCCCGGGCGACAGGTGACCTGCAGGTCTCGTTGTCGTCGCTCAGGCAGGTCATCGCAAGCGTGATCCACAAGGCCCGCGCCAAGGCCGAGGCGGATGCACCGGGCCTGCCCGGCGCGGTGCCCGCCATCGCCGATGCCCTGACCGCGCTGCGCCTGAGCGTCGAGGCCGCCAAAGGCGCGTCGACCCGGGCTGTGTGGTGGCACCGGCACTACTTCCGTCTGGCCGCCGAGACGCACTTCCGGCTGTTCCCGGGTGTCTCCATCGCAGATCCCTATGCGGCTGCGATCATGAAGGCGCGGCAGGTCGCCCAGACCAACCCGCCCGCGCCGGTCTTCAGCCTGTGGCATGAGCGCAACCGGCGTCAGGAGGCGGAGCGGATCGCGGCGGCGGCAGCCATCGCAGCGGAGCGTGAGCGCAAGCGCATCGCCGCACACATCCGCGAGGGTGCTGGTGGACAACTGGAGATTGCGCTGTGAGCGGTGTGCGCCTGCCGCCCGACCAGCGTGACCGGGTGATCGCCGTCGTCGAGGCTCTGTGCGCCGGTCACGCCCGCTTCGACGGCGCGGTGGTCTTCGGCGGGCATGTCATCCGGCCCGTGGAGCTGCTGGCGCGTGTCGCCGCATCCGGCTCGGCGGACCGCTTTCCGGCGCTTGTGGTCGAGATCATGACCAAGGCCTTTGGCCAACCGGTCTCTGCCCGCACCTACGCCGAGGCGGCGGTGTCCATGCTTGTGCACTCGCCGCGCATTCAGATCATGCGTGACGAGGCCGAAGCCTTCGAGCGCCTCGCTCGGGCGGAGCTGCGGGCCGAGGCGGAGGCGCGCGCAAAGCAGGCGGCGAAGACGGCGAAGCTGGCCGCACCGGCGAAGCAGGCGGCATGAGGTCTCGCCGCAGCCAGACCTGATCACCTCGTAGCTCAATCGAAGATAGCAGTATCACCTGACGGCGTTGCCCTACAGTCGAGGCGGGCGTTGGGCAAGGCGCTGGCCGCCGCCCTGAAGTCCAGCGGCGAGGTCGTGTCGGCTGTGTCGTGTTGTTGCTGCGCGCCTCGGTTGCGGGTAGTCTAAAAGCCATGTTCGAGACGTGGGACGTCATTGGCTGGGCTTGCGTTGCCGTTGTTGTGGGCGTTGTCCTGTGGAATGCGCAACGGCAATACCTAGAGCGGCGAAAGATCGACAAGTGGACCAAGACGCTAGACCAGTGGGGCTACGCCGCAGGTCGCCTCGGTAAGCCGCCTGACTTCTACAAGACCGAGGACATCGGGAGTAGGTTCGACTGGGTCGACGAGCTTGCTGTGAAGCAGGGGTGGCAGCGCGGATTCCACGAATATTTGGCATTGAACAAGAAGGCCGAGGGGCTTTGATCCGGCATTTCGGGGAAGGAGCGAGTAATGAGTTGGACTTTTGAGTGCTCTAGGCCCGTGGTCCATTTTGACCATCGCGGACTATCCAGCCTCTATCTCAGTGCCGATCACCAATTCCAGTTTAGCAGCGATGCGCAACCGTCGCCCGCAGATGAGGCAGACTGGTCCGCCCGTCCCGCCCGTGTCGAAGTGCATCATTACGGCCGTGGCACGATTGTTGACATCGCTCGGATGTCTGGCTGGCGCTTGGAGGAGGATGTCATTGGCTACATCAGGCTCAATGAGGCCAATATGCGGGGCGGTCGAAGGGAGATCTCTTGCTGCCTTGAGCTCGATGAGGGGCGGTTTGTGGCTTTCAGGCAACTGTGCGACCTGATGTTGCTGTCGCCGCAGCCCCTTGTACTCACCTTGTCATGCCGTGTCGTTGGGTTCGCATCGGCGGGCGGATCGGGATTGCCTTTTCTGCGAGATTTCAATTCGGGCAATCCAATGTACGTGAGGGGTGATGAGGTTCAGTTCTACCTCTGCAGTCAAATGGAGGTCTCCTGAGCTTGAAGGAGGTCGACGTGGAGGATTGCTATAGGGAACGCCATCGGCATAACTGCGCAGCCGTGTTGATGAGAGATGGGACTCGCCGTGCCTCCTGAACGCAGCGCTCGCATACACAAGGGCTTCCACCGCATCGGAGCGATTGCCGCCACAATCGCATTTACGCTGTGCGCCTTCTTCGCGTGGATCTCGGGTCCAGTCGACCGATGGGAGTGGATCATCGGGGGCGCAGTGATTGCGGCGCTCATATACGCTGCCAGCCGAGCGGTGGGCTGGATCGTCGCGGGCTTCTTCGGCGACTGAATCAGCCCACACACAGCTCTCACCGCATGTTCCGCCGCAACACTCGCTTCGCTACGATGGGGGCCGCTGGCCGCGCGCAGGCCGCCTAGGACGCCCATCTTGGCAGGGGGTTCCCCAACCTACCTGCCCGACCGAGATGCCGCTGTGGCATCGCACCGCACACCGTCCAGCGGCATTCTGGCGGGGTAGGGCGGGGCGCACGCCTTCACGAAGCTAGCGATGATCCCGCCAAGGGTACGTGAGTTGCCGCAGCAGTCGAAGATGAGGCCCGGTCGGTCTGCTCAGATCAGGACGGCAGCAAGATGTGTCCACGGCAAGATACTGTCAAAATAAATCATTTGTACGCAGAGGTTGATGAATATAGGGTGCTGTTTTTCGTGAAAAGGTATTGCCCGTGAGTGACTTGATAGGCGCGATAAGGGCAGAGCTGGGAAGCTACGAATCCTTGGAAGTGCTCGATCTGCACCTTTTGATAGAGATACTTCAGGCTGCGTCTCCAGACATTCACCCTCAAGAGTTGGCTCTTGAGGTGGCAAGGGTGGCAATCGAGAGAGGGTGCCGATACTTCGTGTGGGAACCTTCTACTCTCGATTGACTCGAGCCTCATGTTGGCTTATCAGTCAATAGCGAGTGGCGATACGCTTGTTTTGGTGTTCAGAACTCGTTTGGAAGCACTGGGGCGGCAAGACTACGTTTGACTATCGAAGCCGAGATCGCGCGCTGTCTCTACGACGAGATCAGGGACAAAGCGCTGAAGAACAAGGCAGTTCGGCTGTCGGTTCGGATGGAAGAGCATCAGCGCCGTTGGCCCGGCGCGTCGAGAGATCAGATCATTCGTGCCTGCCTGATTGCCTACGAGATGCTAATTCAAGACGTTGCCGAGTCTATCGCGACAGCGTCCGGCAAGCGGACGGCGTTGCCTGACCTAACACGCAAGATCGACGACGGGGACAGTGAATCCTGAACGCTTCACGCGCTGATAGTATAGCCCCAGCCCGCTGAGACCGCATCCCCAGTCGCCCCGCAGAATAGGCACATAGGCACATTTGCCTTCGTGCCCTCGTCCCGTAGCGTGCTGCGGTGGGTTACGTAGGCGAGCCACCTGTGCCGATGTTTCACGCCGTGCTTCACGCGACCGACGGTGATCGAGAGATCGTCGAAACCTTGACTTTCGATCTGCCCGTCGGCTCTTCAGGTGTCGACATCGTGCGCGCTGGCGAAGACTACGCGCGCCGTCGCGGTTGGCGATGTCTTGTTGTGGCGACCGGGATGAACGGCGCTGTGCTGCGGGATGCGAAGTAACAACGCCCGGCCTCCATGTGGCACTGCCTCGCCAAGCCACAGCGGAGGCCGTACACGGGCCTTCCGTGCTCGCCGCCACAGAAGACACAGCCCGCACCGGCAACGGGCCTTTGGCGGGCCCGTGGAGGCTCTGAGGGGAGCATGTCGCTGCATCTGGCTCGACAGACCGCTTTCCCGCCCAGACGGTCGATCTGATGACCAGAACTTTCGGTCAGCCGGTGAGCGCCCGCACCTACGCCGAGGCGGCGCTGGCGATGCTGGCGCACTGGCCCCGCATCGAGGTCCGCCGTCAGGAAGATGAGGCCTTCGCCCGCGTCGTCGAAGACGAGCAGCGCGTCGAGGCCGAGAACGCCCGGCGGCAGGAGCTGGTCAGCCAGCGCAAGCGCGAGAGGCTTGAGCGGCAGGCCGCGCTGTCCGCACCGGCGGCGAGGCAGGCGGCGTAGAGGCCGAGCTGACCCCGCTGCAGCGCGCCGACCAGCTTGCGCGCTGGATCGAACTGACGGAGCAGCGCGGGCAGGAGGAGAAACCGGGACAATCTGTCCCGGTTTTGAGATCGAAGGGTGGACGGGGTAAACAAGGCGGCATCAACGAGGCCTCTCGCAAGCTCGGCGTCCACCCGAAGGAAGCCCAGCGCGCCATCGACAGCCTGTCGCCGCAGCCAGACCTGATCACCTCGTAGCTCAATCGAAGATAGCAGTATGACCTGACGGTGTTGCCTAACAGGCGTGGCGAGTGTTGGGCAGGGCGGAGCGGCAGGCCGCCATCCTGAAGTCGACCGGCGCGGTCGTTTCGGCGGACGAGAAGAAGGCTGCGGCAGGCAAGAAGGGGATGAAGAAGCGCTGGAAGGATAACACTACCAACGACGTTGGGGGTGTTACCCCCGACCCCGCCGATGACACCATCATGCTTCGCTTGGCAAAACTGTCTCCCGCGTCGCCCAACAGCGACAAGGCATACGGCGGGCAAGAAGGGTGGCAAGGTCGGCGGCGGCCATAACAAGAAGGGTGGGAAGGCAAGCACTACCAACGACGTTGGGGGTGCTTGCTCACCAGACCCCGCCGATGACACGATCATGATGCGCTTGGCGAAGTTGTCGCCTGCACAAGAAGGCGGCAGCAGCGAAAGGCGGGCTGACCGGCGGGCGCGGTAAGAAGAAGGAGGAAAGCGACCACAACGACGTACCGGTCGCTTCTCCCGACCCCGAGCGCGACACCATCTTGATGGCATTGGCGAAACTTTCCCCTGCATCTCCGCGATGTGGGCCGCAGGGCGAGTATTTCCCTTAACTGTCAACGGCTTACATATTGATCCGTGGCCGGACGATAGCCATCTATGCTGCATGCCCAACAGCTCCAACGAGATCCGCATGCAGCCTGCTGCCCACCAGTCCACTGCCTATGAGCGCGCCGTCCCGAGTGACACATACAAGACCACCGAAGCGGAGAAGGCCGACAAGGCGGCGCTGAAGAAGCTCGCGACACGGCTGAAGGTGCCCGAGGGCTGGCTCCGCCTCGACGACTGCGGCTGCTGGCACATCGCCGGGCCTGCAGGACACATCTACGCCTACAGCGACGCAAAGCGCTGGCTGGGTAGCTATCTGGTCGTGTGCCACCCCGCCGACGGCCACCGCTGGTCCGCCGTCAAGAAGGCGTTGGGCGGCATCGTCCGCCAAGACGGCGACGAGGAAGGCGTGGTCCTGCTGAGCCAGACCGAGGTCAACGTGCCCGCCGTCAGGAAGGCCATCGGCTGCGCCCGGTAACTTCAGCGAGCCACCGCGAAATCCGCCATAAAGGGGTGGGCCGAGCCTGCCCCGTTTTCTTGTCTGGGACACTTTTGAAAACCCTTATTTTATGAGGGTTCCTGAAGCACCCCACGGCGCAGGACGGCAAAGCCCGTGCCCGGCTGGGCATCCGGTGCCGGAGGGGCAGGGCAGCCTGCTTCAGCCGCTTATCCAGCAGCCCCGCAGGATAGGCACATAGACGTACCGGCTTCGCCGCTAGTAACCGCGCGGCCTGTTGAAATCACGAACAAGAGTGCTGGTCTTCTTCGGTGGCAGTCTCGGACGTCTGAACTGCGCCAAATTCTCGTCCACGATGTCGGCCCACTGGTCGATGGCCCCGATGCTGTCCGCGTGCGTGTTAACCCGGTCGCGCAGTTTTTTCGTGTTCCACCCCAGCCACCCAAGCGCGGCAAAGATTATCAGGTTCAGCCACAGTGGGGCTTCGGCGTTCAACATTGCGTTCAACATGTCGAGCGTCAACGCTTCTCTAAATTCGCAAGGTCCGAGTTGAATGGAGAGGCCGCCGGTCGATGCACAGGGTGGAGCGGAAACCGGCGGCCTCGGGACACCGACTCGTCTGGGCAGGATAGTCGGTTTTTGAAACATGCTACTGAGAGGCGGGGCTGGCAAGTATCCCTGCAGCGCGCGCTGCTACCGCTCGATGTCTTGCCTCACAAGATCGGTAATGTCGCCGTCAGCGCTATAATCGACACGAGACCACCGGGCGGCGAATACCTCGTCGAGGTGCTCGATGTCTTCAAACCGCATTGGCCCTTCCGGCGTGTCTGCCTCCAGCGTACCATCCGAAAGCATCCGAATATCTAAATTCCGGAATGGAAACGTTCCAACAACGGATGGGCTCGCCTCCGCAGTAGAGTTCACGTTGATTGAACTCTCGGCTTTGCGGGGCTCGGAGAAGATGCTCTGCGTATTGGCAGCCTCAAGTCGCGACCTCGCTGCGTTGAGGACGCCGAGGGCGTCGGAAAGTGCTGCTTTCAGCCGTAGGTTTTCCTGCGTGAGATCTGTGACCATTTTGCGGAGTGCAACGTTCTCCGACTGGAGTTGTGATGTGATACCTTCCGGCAGCCTCATTGTTCGTCCTGTTTCTCCTCGCCGTGGGAAGCGGTAGCCCGAAGAGACATAGACCGCAGTCTCGGCAATCTGACCATGGGTATTGTTGCCTAATAGTTGTCCCAATCAAAGCGACTGCGAACTCCCTCTTGCGTAGCAGGCCGGTGGTGACCACGGCCCAGCCTTGTCCAATACCGAGCAGGCTGCATGCAGTCCGAAGCTTCTGCCCCACGTAAGTCGCCCCGGCTGCCTCTTCCCTGCCTGCGGTACATTCGTGGTTGGGATTCGGTCCTTGGCCACACGAACGACGCCTCGCGCTTCTCCATTGCGCCTCCCACGGCGGGCTTCATACGCCCCCGCTGTTGCTCAGAAAGGGATGCTGAGATCACATCCAAGTGGCAAGGTGCGCGGGAGGGCAGGCGTGCTGGGTACTATTGCCTATTCGTCTATGCGCTACTGCTGCGTATTTTGCCGGTGTCGGTCAAATTGGGAGAGCTTGTTGCAGAGATACCAAGCCAAGATCGAAGCGGTCGCCTACGGTCAGAAGTTCGTCGCCAACTTGGAGTTCTACCTTCCTCAGGGGTCAAGTGGGGCCGACATTGTACATGTGGCGGAAAAGTATGCGCTCGCAAGAGGTTGGCAACGCGTCGTGGTTTCCACCAACGAAAGCATGCCTATGTTCGCGCTGTCCGAGACGTCTATCGTGACGCAAAATCCAGTTGACCGCTAGTGCGGGGTTCAGTGCCTGTATTCCGTGCCGTGCTTCATGCGACCGACGGGGATCTAGAGGTCGTCGAAACCTTGACGTTCGATCTGCCCTCGGGGTCATCAGGCGTCGATGTTGTCCGCGCAGTCGAGGACTATGCTCGCCGTCGCGGTTGGCGATGCCTTGTTGTCGCGACTGGGACGAACGGCGCTGTTCTGAGGAGCGACGAGTAGCGCCCCACCGCATCCCCCGCGATGGGCTGCAGCAGGCCGCTGGGCGGCCTTCCGCGCTCCCGGCTACCAGACAGCCCCCAACCGGCACCGGGCCTCCAGCGGCCCCTGAGGGGCTCTGCGGGCGCATGCCGTCCCGAAGCCCTATACGGTAACTCTACGTAGTGACATTTTTGCAACAGTATAGGCGCGTGCGTTAGGCTGATGCGCCCAGCGGCAACGCGCCAAGGTTGAAGAACCTCGTGAGGGCCGCATATCAAGACCGCCGACAAAGGCCCGGCAAGCGCCGCTGCAACCCTCTGAAAATACGACGTTTTCGCCGCTTGAGATTTCTCGCGAGAATTGTGGTATACTGGTGTGACAACCCAATGAGGTGACGAGTGAAGAAAGCCACGACCAACAGCAAGACAAGACCGCGCACCGGACGCCCCGCGAGGCAGATCGACCCGGCGATACTGGCGACGGGTCGAGTGGACACGTACAGCCGAATGTCCGACCTGACCGGAATCGAGCGTGACCGCCGGGTGCTGTGGGAGCGGCAGCGCAAGCAGCGCCAAAAGGAAGCCCGTGGACGCGTGGCCCACCGCGCCGCTGTCGGAGACGACCTGCTCGCGAAGGCGCACGGCAGCCAACCGCAGTCCGCCGTGGCAGCGAGCCCGATCCTCGATCTGCCGGTCGAGGTCGAGGTAGGCCTGCCATTCCTCGCGCGGCGGTACATCACTGACCTACAGCGTGAGGTTGATCGGCTCCGCTCTGAAGTCGGCGCTCAGGGCGACCGCTGATGTCCGCCGCCAACCCCAAGCCGACATACGGTGACCTTGCCTATGAGCCGGGCTGTCTCGGCGAGGCTCTGCTGCACGCCTCGGCCCTCGGCGGTCCGTCGGTCAATGCCGCCAGTGCGCAGATGTCTCGGAGGCCCGACGGGACGAAAAGATTCGACCGCCGCCGCGCCTCCACCGTCTGAGCCGCAACCGGCTCGCCGCCTGAAACCCTCAACGACATGGACGACAAATTGCAGAACACCATCACACCCCACGCGGCACCGGATGACCGTCCGCATGTGCCTGACCACCCCGAGCTTCCGGTCCGCATCCACCGCCTTGGCGACGGCAACGAGCTGCTCCGCCTGCCTACGGCCTTCGACGACGTCGAGCCACTCCTTGCCGCGAAGACGCTCAAGGCGATGGGCATCCAGTTCGACGCCGTCGAGGATGGCGGCGCTGTCATCGTGATGACGACCGGCCTCAGGGGTCACGGCCTCCCCGAGGTCTGCCTTGCGGTCATGTTGAGCGACTTCTCCAAGGAAGAAGCCGCGACCCTCTTGGGCTACGCGGTCTCGACCGACGAAAGCATCTTCCCCGGCGACGTGCTGGTGATCGACGTCATCGACAAGCGCAGCGTCACGATGTTGGTGACCGCGACACCTCAGGGCGACCTTCTGATCGTGCAGGACCGTGCCAAGCCAGTCCTCGCCCCGGCAAGCGCCACGCTGCACTGAACCCCCGCTCACCCCCAACCATCAACAGCCCAGCAATAGAAATCTAGGAAGGAAATCCTAATGGCCGGTATCGTCAACCCCAACCGCACAGTGACCCAGTACAGAAGCCCGCTCTACGACGCCGGGAGTGCCGACGCGCCCGGCATTCAGGTCGCGCGCCCCTTGAGCACCAAGACCGACCTGCCTGTGGGCGTCGCCCGCCGCGAGGGCCTCTCGCCGCTCCAGCTCGCGCAGGGACCGGCGTCCATCAACCGCACGGCGCAAGACGAGGCCGCCGCTCCCGCTGGCGTCTCGGTCGCGCCTGCGCTCGAAGCTCCACGCGAGCCCAACCCCTACGAAGGCCTCTACAACGAGCTGGGGCCTATGGTGCGTGGCGCGATCAACGGAACGCCCGCCGCCCTGCGCGCCGCGCGCGACGCGGAGCTTCGTCGTCTTCAGGGCGAGCGCGGGATCTACGGCGAGGAGCAGGCCTACCTGAGCAAGCCGAACGAAAACGACATGTGGCTCCAGTACGGCATCGGCATGCTGCAGCCGACAACGACCGGCAGCTTCGCGGAGGGCCTCGGCAACGCCGCCGCTATGGCGGGCAAGGCAAGGGCCGAGTGGCGTAACGCCGAGCAGGCCCGGCAGGAGAAACTCTTCGCCAGCAAGCGCGGCCTCAACAACCTGATGGGCGGCGAGGAGAAGGCCCGCCTGACATACCTGCAAGACGCCACGAAGCTGCCCGGCAACGCGCTGGCCGCAAATGCCGATCTGGCCGACCTGCAGCTCTACGCCCAGCCCGCATCAGCGCGCCGCCCGGCGACGGCTGGCGGCCTCAACGATTCGATGCTGACGCCGTCGGGCGATCAGGCGGTCCTGATGGATTACCAGAGCAACCCCGGCAAGTACGCAGGCGTCGCCGGTCAGGCGATGGTCAAGGAAGCCTACGACCGCCTCGTAAAGGCGCAGGAGGGCGCTGGCCCCCGCAAGCTGTCTTCGACCTCCGAGAAACAGCTCTATGAGGCCGACGAGATGGCGATGAGCGCCGAGACCTCGCGGAACGCCCTGAAGTCGATCCTGATGCCGAACCCGGCGTATGGCGGGAAGTCCCTGAACGACACTGCCTACAGCGGGTACTTCGCGGGCTACGGGCCGGGCCTCGCCCGCCTCGACCCGACCGGATACCTGCTGGACGACAACCGCGCCAAGGCCACGACCGAGCTGGACAACCGTGTCATCGGTCAGGCGCTGTCGTCTCTAAAGGCAACCTTTGGTAGTGCTCCGACTGAGGGCGAGCGCAAGATCCTCGTGGACCTGCAGGCGTCGGTCGACAAGTCGCCCGCCGAGCGCGAGGCGATCATCAAGAACGCGATGTCGGTGCTGTCCCTTCGGGAGCAGTTCAACCGGCAGAAGGCCGCCGCGATCCGCGACGGCACCTACTTCGGCCCAGACGGCGCTCCGACGCTGCAGATGCCGGAGGTGTACCCGGTGCCGGACGACCTGAGCATGCTGGAGGACGGCGGCTTCTACCAGCTCGACGACGGCACCATCGGCCAGTTTGACGCCGCCGCTGGCGGCTTCAACACGGTCGACGAATAACCCACCCAGCACACGGAACATCGCAATGGCATTCCTTTCGCTCGACGACCTCGCCGCCCGCAAGAAGGGCTCCGCATCAACAGCCGCTCCGCCTGCATCCGCCCGACCGCCGGAAGACGTCCTGCCGCCCGCCTCAACCTCCACGGTGCGGGGCAACGAGCAGATCGTGATCAAGTCCCCACCGCGTCAGGCTGACAGCAATGGTGGCGAGGCCACCCCGGCACCCCCGTCCGGCGGGAGGCGCTTCGTCCCCCTCGACCTGCACCAGCGCACGCGTCAGGAACGCGCCACTCAAGACGAAGCCCAGAAGGCCGCCCGGCAGGCCGAGCTGGAGGGGCGCTTCTCGCCCGTAGACAGTGCGATCATCGGCGCGAGCGACATGATCTCGGCGGGCTTCGCCGACGAGATCGCGGGCGTGTACGAGGGCGTCTTCCGGGGCGTGAGAGATCCGGCGAACTTCCGCCAGCGCTTCAGCGAGGGCTACACCGACTTCACCGAGGGCTCGCGCAAGATACTTGAGGATGCCTCGGAGGCGAACCCCAAGAGCTACCTCGGCGGCCAGATCGTCGGCGGACTGGTCTCCCTTCCCTTCGGCGGCGCGGAGTTGAAGGCGGCCACCACCGCCGCGAAGGCGGTCCCGCGTGTGGTCCGTGGCGTGGAGGTGGCTGGCGAGGCCGCCAACGTCGCCCGGGCTGTGGCCGCGCCCGTGAAGGCCTTCACGCCGCTCAGCGCGACCCAGAAGGCCAAGGCCATCGCCAAGGCTGGCGCTGTTCAGGGCGGCGTCTATGGCGTCGGCTCCGGCGAGGGGTTTGAAGACCGCGCCGCCTCCGGCCTCGCCGGTGCCGTCACGGGCGGCGTCGTGGGCGGCGTGTTTGGCCTCGCGGCCCCGGCGGCCAGTGCGCTCACGAAGGGCGTCGGCAGCGCCGCCAAGGGCATCGGCAGGGCCGTGGGGCTGGTTGAAAAGGTCAGCCCGCAACAGGCGGCGCGGCAGCGTGCCGCCGACCTCGTGGGCGATGCGCTGGCCCGTGACGAGGCCTCCGCCGCCCTCGCAGGCCGCAACGCCGCCGACGACTACGAGGGCGTGATGCGCGCCGCAGAGCGGGGCCAGCCCGTGGTGGCAGGTGACCTTGGTGGACGAGAGATGTCAAAGCTGGCGCGGAAGGCCTCCGCCAAGTCCGACGCGGCGTCGATGAAGATCGCCGAGACCGTGCGCGACCGCGCAGACGATCAGGCGAGCCGCCTGAGCCGCATTGTTGAAGACCTGTATGGCGGGCGGGGCTCCCTCAATATGACCGAGACGGGCGGCGAGCTGTCCCGGCTCTACAAGGCGTCGACGAGGCCGCTCTACGAGCGGGCAATGAACGACCCCACGGGTGCCTCGCTCTGGACGTCGCGGCTCGAAGAACTGGCGCAGTCGCCCAGCATGCAGCGGGCCATCATGCAGGCCGAGAGGCGGAGCCGCGACCTTGCGCCCGTCGAGGGCGTCAGGCCGGTCAAAAGCCCCTTCATCCGCGACGCCGACGGCAACATGACGCTAGACCCCTCCACAGGGGCGACGCCGTCGCTCGCGTTCTGGGACATTGTGAAGCGTAACCTCGACGGGCAGGTCTCGCAGTTGCGCCCTAAAGATCCCGCCCGCGCCCGCGAGATCGAGATGTTGCGCGACGAGCTGCGGGGCCACCTCGACGACCTTGTGCCCACCTACCGGACGGCGCGTGGCGATGCGGCGGCCTTCTTCAGGGCGGAGAACGCTGTGGAGGCGGGGCAGAAGTTCGCCCGGCAGAACACCGCCAGCGGGCTCACCGACGTGCAGGACATGATGGCGCGGCTGCGGGCCAATCCCGAGCGGGCCGCCGAGGCCGAGCTGTTCGAGCGCGGTCTGGTCTCCGAGATCATCGGCAAGGCCAACCTGAGCGAGGGCGACCTGACCGCCAAGCTGTTCGGGCGGTCCCAGATGAGCAAGCTGCGCGCCGCTGGCGTGCCCGAGTTCCGCATCCGCGAGATCGAGGACACGATGCGCGTGGAGCGCATGATGGGCCGCCTCCGCAAGGATGCCACGGCAGCGCCCTCCAACGCCGAGGCCGTGGGCGACCTGCTGAACGCCGGTCTCGACGTGGCGACGAGCGGCTTCTCGCTGCGCAGCTTGGCGTTCACCGCCGCCCGGTTCGGCGCGAAGCGCTTCGGTGCGCGGATGTCCGAGGCCGAGGCCATCGAGGTGGCGGACCTCCTGACGCGCGGCTCTGCCGACGAGCTGCGGGCGCTGATGCAGCGCACCGTGGCGGGCGAGGGCGGCAGGCCGGTGAAGCTGATCGACGTGATGGAGTACGGCCTGACGCGGACGCTGCCGAAGGTGACCACCGCCGGGCGGCTGGAGAAGTCCCGCGATCAGGCCGAGCAGCACGGCGAGGCGCGGGGCGACCGCCGCCAGCCCGCCGGTCCGTCAGGACAGGGCTTCGCCGACGGCGGCCCGGTCTTGTCGAAGCAGGACATAGAATCGATGACGCACACCCGCAGCTACGGCACCGGCAGGCGGCCCGCCTATCTGGAGACGATGGGTCAGCGCATCCCCATCGGCGAGACGGTCTTCTATGACCGGCCCGACGGCACGCAATACGCCCCCGGCGAGGAGGGCGCGCAGTTCCTGCACGACGCGGCGCGGCTCGGTGTCTACGGCGTGCCGATGGTCGGCCCGGCGGTGGGGGCGGCGCTCGACGTCACCGAGGCGGTGGCGACCGATGACCCGCTGTCGGCTGGTCTGGCCGTGGCCTTCGGCCCGAGCGGCAAGTTGGCGAAGGGTGCCGCGACCGGCGCGATGGCTGCGAGCATGAGCCCGTCGCAGGCTAACAGCGACGAGCTGGCGGCGATTGAACGTCTCGGGGCGAAGACCCGCGAGATGCTGTGGCGAAGGGCCGCCGCCAAGGGCACCAGCCTGCAGGATGAATACACTCTTTGGTTGCAGTTGAGCGGCGGTGGCAAGGGTTTTGCCAAGGGCGGCGGCGTGAAGCTGGCGCGCCCGCTCCCCGGCATCGTCGTGGTGGGCGAAGGCCCCGACATCAAGGAGCTGGTCCCGAAGCGTCGCAAGGCGCTCGCCACGGGCGGCCACGTCAAGGCTGATCAGTCACCCGGTGCCGAGGCCTACATGAACGGCAGCGGCAAGGTCGAACAGCCCGACGAGCCCAGCCACTACGACCACAAGGGGCGTGGCACGCAGAAGTTGAACATGAGGGGGCCGACGGCGGTGGCCTCGGCGTCGAGCCGCAGGCCGACCAGCACGACGGACCGCAGCCGCCAGCGCATGCGACCCGAGCGGCTCAGGGCGGCGGCCCCTCCGGTGGACCCGCGAGCCTTCTGGCGCGACCTGCAGCAGGCTATGACCGATCACGCGATGCAGCGCGGCCTCGACGTCAGCGGCGTTCAATGGCCCGCCTTCGACGATCCGCAGCCCGCAGACGTTGCGGTGTCCGCCCCGCTGGTCGAGCCCACCGAGGCGGCGCTGGAGCCGAAGCGCCCCGTTGCCAAGGCACCGCTCGCTCCGCACCTGAAGGCCGCCGCCGCCAAGAAGCGAGCCAAGCGGATCGCCCAAGGCAAGCCGCACGAGCCGCTGCCGTGATCGTGGTCGCACACAGCACCCGCCCGGCGCAATGCGCCGGACGGCCCGCAGGGGGCGCATCCTGATGGCGCAACGCAAGCCGCAGCGGTTTAGCGTTCATGGCGGTGCAAAAATTGGCGACTGGCTCATACTGTCCCACGGCCCGCCAAACCGGCACGGTGCGCCCCGGATGTTCTGCAGGTGCGAACGCTGCGGCACCGAGCGGCTCGTCCTGCGGTACAGCCTGACCTCGGGAAAGAGCCAAGGTTGCGGATGCCTGCGGCACGTCCTGATGCACGAGGCGTCGTTGGCGCACGGCGAAGCCCTGCAGGTGGGCGACACGCCCGCCTACGGGCGGTGGCAGACGATGCGGAAGTGGTTCAGGCGCGAGGCGCTGGAAATGCCGGACTGGCTGGCGACTTTCGAGGCGTTCCGCGAGGCGACGCCTACCGTGCCGGTCGGCTTCCAGCTCCAGCGGCCTGATCGGTCGAGGCCGTGGGCGCTCGACAACATGGAGCCGGTGCCGATCCGCCACGCGACGTCTCGGAAATCATTGTGGGCCTATCATGCCGCGCGCCGACCGGGCGAGGTCGAGGCCCGCCGCGAATACCGCCGCAAGCGGCGCGAAGCAAAGCGAGCCGCAGGGCAGGGCGCAGCGGCAGGCGGTGCATGACCCAGCGCGGCGTGTCTTCCGCTGCCATCATCGACAGCGTCGCCTGTGCGGTCAAATTGGTGGTGGAGGAAGTGTTCGGGACCGCTGACGGTTCCGTCAGCGGTCATGATGCCAACGCCGCACGGTCGCTTTGGACCAGCCGTGACGAGTTCCTGAAGGAAAACGGTGGCCCCGGCTAGCGTAGCCTGTGGCTCGCCATCAACGGCTGACCCAGCGCAACGTCTCCGCGCCCGCCGTCAACGACTCCGTCGCCTGCGCCGTCAAGCTGGTGGTGGGCGAGGCATTCATTGCCCAAAAATTTTTGGGCAATGACAAGGGAGACGAGCGGCAGCGTACAGAAATCCTGAAGTACGGCCCCGGCGAGGACAGCCTCTTCGAGGCGGTGAACTGATTCGCCTGCGCCGTCCGACCGGCAGTGATGGGTGTTCACTCCCCAAAAATTTTTGAGAAGTGACAAGGCTCGTGCGAACAGCATGAAGGTCGACCACCTCCTGCGCGAGGAAGACGGTGGCCCCGGATGGCGCAGCCTGTGGCTCGCTATCAACGGCTGACAGAGCGCAACGTGTCCGCACCTGCCGTCAACGACTCCGTCGCCTGCGCCGTCAAGCTGGTGGTCGAGGAAGTGTTTTTCTCCCAAAATTTTTTGGGAGAAAATGGATCTGGCTCGAACACGCTGGCATACCGTATCCTAAACGACGGAGGCCCCGGTGAGGACAGCCTCTTCGAGGCGGTGAACGGCTTCAACCGTTGCCGGTCCGGCGATCCTGTTGCCGAAGGCGGGAATCGCTCCGTAGACAGACGAATCTGCTTGCGTGCCAGCGCAGTCATATGTGACCTTTGGGCCATCGAGCACGGCAATCAGGCATGTGCTACAATGCGAGGCATTCCACGATGAACGAAGCATCTCTCACCGTCACGCTGCGCGCCGCCGAGATCAAGCTGCTCGTAGCAGCCCTGCACGATGTTGCAGACCTGCAGCGCGAAGAACCCGAGCGTCTGTCGGGGCTCGACTGCGACTACAACATCGGCGGCCCGCTCGCCGACAGGCTGCACCTGATGGTGACGGACGACGCGGACTACATCGCGGAAAGCCCCGCCGACGAAGACGAAGACTGAGCCCCTACAACTGGAGAACTGCCGCATGCCGAAATACTCGCCCTTCGTGATCAGCCTGTCAGCCGTCCTGCGGGCGCACTTCATCTCGCCGCCGCCGGGTGGATGGCAGCACGCCGAACCGGCGAAGCAGGCGGCTTCGGCTGGGTAAAACCTCCGTACACTGACGAAATGTTGGGGCCGTGCTTCAGGGTGCGGCCTCTGCCGTTTGTGGCCCTGTGTGCATGTCTAGCGGTTTGCGGTTAGCGGCTCGTCGTGCTATAATGGAAAGCATACAGAGCGATGGCTCTGTGCCTGAGAAAAGACCCGGTGCAAGACTGGGATGCGCCACTGGGGCGTTAGGGCTCAACAGCAAATTCATGAGGTCACGATGGGCGACGCGTTCGTCTCGATGACCGAGCTGGCCCGGCGTCTCGGCTACTCGGTCTTTCATCTTTACAGGAAGGCTTCAGCCCTCGGGCTGAGCAAGATCAATGGCCGGTGGTGGATCACCGAGGCCGATGCGAAGCGGTTGGAATCGACCGCGCGCAAGGATACTGCGGCATGAGCGACGCCACCGCAGGCGACAACGTCGTCAGCTTCGACACGAAGCGGGACCGCATCGGCGGCGACGCGAAGCGTGTCGCCAAGATCGCCTTTCACGCGGAACTCCATCTGGGGATGGACCTGCGGCCCGACGGCAGCGGGGCGGTCTACCGCAGCGTGACAGGCCACACCCGCAACGTCGAGGTTCCAGACCCGGCGACCGGCGCACTGGTGCTGACCGCGCTGTACCACGAGATCTTGAACTCGAACGCCTTCGAGGCCTTCTGCGACGATGACTTGCTCTGGGACTGGGACACCGCGCATGCCCAGTACATCGGCATGATGCGGGAATTCTCGCCGTGGCTGGCGCTTCAGGCGAGCGCGGGCATTGAGACATTTGAACAGCAGCATGACCTTGATGCCGCCCTTGAGCGGCACAAGCGCCGCGAGCGACTGGTGAGGCGGGGGCTGGCGAAGCCGCTGTTCTAGACGGGATCGCCCCGCCCGCAGGGCCTGTAAGGCCGGTTGATGAACTGGCGTTGTGCGGCGGGCAGGGGCGAAAGCAGGCAGGAAAGGCGGCAGGCATGTCGCCCGTACTGAGGGCGGAACGAGGCGGGTGCTAGCCCCGCCTTTTTCTTTGCCCGTTTCCCGGGCCTAGAGAGGCCCTACAGCGCCCTCCGTCGAGGCGGTGCCACCCGTTCTGCCCGGGCGCAGCAGGCCGCCCTGCGCGGCCTCAGAACTGCGGATAAGCCCCCGTGACGCCTGCGAGGCCTGCAACGCGACAGTCTGGCCGGGTGTGGTTCGGCCTCCCGCCGCACTTCGAGCAGCGCATCAGCCGGTGCGCCGTCGGGACCGCGACCTCGTCGGGCCACGTCGTTTGGCTCGGGTCGATGCGGGTGTGGTGGCCGCACTGGCAGAAGACTTCTAGGAGCCGCCGCTCGCGGCGGAGATCGCCAATGGAGACGGGCCGGATTTCAGCAGAACGCGACATGCGGGGATGGTAGCGCGAAGCGCGGAACGTAACAAGAACACACACCACAGCCGGTAGTTGTATCTACTCGTGCCGGTGGTCCTGCGCCGCCCGTTGCCGGGTCTCCTGTTGCCAGCGCGCCTCGGTCCTCGGTTGATTGGCGGAAGCCTCCGTCGAGGGCGATGAGCCCTCCGAGGCGTCCTTAACGGTGAACTCGAGGTCCGAAACGCCATATAAGGAAACCCTATATGGCGTTTCAGACCCTCAGTTCACCGTTAAGGGGACTGGGGTCGTCGAAGCAGCACCACACCAGCCAAAAGCAATCTAAGATTGAAGGCGTGCGGACGTCGGCAGGCGGCGGCCTACCGGGCGGCGGACCGCAGGCGGCAATCAACCCGGCTTAAGACATGCCCGTCGTGAAACAGGTCTGCCGCCCGGTCGAAGCGGCCCGCTGCCTCCTGCGCCGCGCTGGTGTTGAACAGCAGCACCGACTGGGCGAGCAGGGCAGAGGCGACCACCGCCGCCTCGGCCTGCGTCAGGCGCAGGACGACGGACGGCTCCGGCTCCTGCTGCGGCAGGCTGTAGACCATCGCGGCTGCGGTCACGGCTGGCCCTCGTGCGGGCAGGTGCTGGAGCAGAAGCGCCCCCTCAGATGCCGCCACACAATGGCGGCCTCCTCATCTTGTGCGAGGTGCCACAGACGCCGGGCCTCGTCGTGCTCGACCTCGGGCAGGCCGCGCGCCGCGAGGGCGGCGTTGATTGCCGCCCAGAAGCCTGAGAACGCGGCGAAGCTGCCATCCATCGCGCCGTTCATGCCGCCACCTGCGAGATGGCGGTGGTCATCGAGATGCCCGACACGAAGCAGGTAAGCCGGTCGAGGGCCGCGAGGCATTCGCCGTCTAGGTCGCGGTGCGCGCGGGACGCGGTCAAAACCGAGCGCGACTGCCGCTGGAGGGCGGCCAGCTCCTTGCGCAGGTAGAAGCCACCCCTCGCCACCGCCCGCTGGACATGGGCGCAGCGGGGCACGAGGGCGACGGCCCAGCCGTGGAGCTGGGCGCGGTCGGCGATGAGCTGGTGCAGAAGGGCGGCGTCGATGCTCTTGCCAGCGACAGGCAGCGGCGAGGGCTTGCGGGCGGGTGTCCACATGATGGTCGGTCTCCGGTGATGGCGGTGGGGGGGGGAGGCAGGCGAGGGGCTAGGCCCCTCGCGCTATGCGGCGAGGCGGGCCTCGACGTGGGCGGCGTGCCGGGCGGCCTCGGCGCGAGCTTCGGCCCGCAGGTGGGCGGCGGCGCGGGTGCCGGGTTGGACGCCCACGAGATCCCAAAGCATCGGGTCGATGGTGCGGCGGGCGGCGACCTTGTCTGCCAGCCGCTCGGCGGCGGCGAGATCGGCGAAGGCGTGACGGAGCTGGTAGCGCGCGCCCGAGACCGCGATGGCGATCACGACCGGCGTCGTGCCGAGGAGCTTCGCGTCGACGGCGAGAACCTTGAGTCGGATGCGGGCGGTGGCGGTCATTGGCGGGCTCCGTTGTTCGTCGTTGTGTCTCCATATATATCGAGACACTTGCGTATTGTCAATATAGATATGGAGACGATATGGAGACACAACCTTGAACGGGGGGAGCCGTTGCGGTATGGTGCCCGCCGACGCAGGAGATGTGGATGGGCCGGAAGCCGTTACCTGAAAGCGCACGAAGGACCGTGCAGGTGTCAGTGATGTTCACGCGTGAGGAGGGCGACGGCATTGCCAAGGCGGTGGCGTCGGGTCGGTTCAACACGTCGTCCGATGTCGTCCGCTACGCGGTGCAGCGGCTGCTGAAGGAACTGCAGGGCGAGAAGTAGGACGAGAACGACTGATCGCCGCAGGTTGGGGGGGGGGGCGGTAGATCGCCGGGCCGAATCTGTTCGCCCCACTGTACTTGCTACCCCGGTAGCAAGTGGCCCCCACCGCGAGGCGTGGAATTTCAGGGTAGCAAGCAGGGTAGCAAGTGCACCCAAAGCCCGCGAGCAGATCCAGCGTGTAACTCGTTGATTTTGTTCTATTTTACTGGTGAGCCCGTCGGGGTTCGAACCCGAGACCCTCTGATTAAAAGTCAGATGCTCTACCGCTGAGCTACGGGCCCACAGCCGGGGAGGCCCCGGTGATCGCGGGCGGACCATAGTCGGGGGGCTGAGTCCGGTCAATAGCGGATCGGGGGAGCCCGGGAGCGGGTATTGAAGCGCACTATCGCCTCGCGGTCCGGAAAATGCTACCCGGATGCCTGAGATTCTGATTTTTCCAGACGGAGCGTGATGACGGAAATAGCCATTATCGTGCTGGCTGCGGGCAAGGGTACGCGGATGAAATCCGCGCTTCCGAAGGTCATGCACCGGGCTGCGGGGCGCAGCCTGCTCGCCCATGTCCTCCATGCGGCGAAGGCGCTTGCCCCGGCCGAGGCGGTCGCCGTGGTGGGGCCCGGCATGGAGAGCGTGGCGGAGGAGGCGCGGAGCGTGTTCCCACAGGTCCGGACCGCGATCCAGGCGGACCGGCTCGGCACGGCGCATGCCGTGTCCATGGCGAAGGAGGCGCTCGCCGGCTTCCGGGGAACCGTGCTGGTGCTCTATGGCGACGTTCCGCTGATCAGCAGCGAAAGCCTGGCGGGGCTCGCGGAACTGGTTGGCCGCTCCGGGATCGCCGTCCTGGGCTTCGAGGCGGCGAACCCCCATGGCTACGGCCGCCTTCTGCGCAATGCACAGGGCCAGATCACGGGCATCCGTGAGGAACTCGATGCGAGCCCCGAGGAACGCGCCATCACCCTCTGCAATTCCGGCATCATCGGTGTGTCGGCGGACATCCTCTGGCCGCTTCTCGCCAAGGTCGAAAATGCCAATGCCAAGGGCGAGTATTACCTGACCGACCTCGTGGAACTGGCCGCCGCCGATGGGAAGCCCTGCGCGCTCGCCGTCTGCCCGGAGGAGGAGGTGGCCGGCGTCAATGACCGACTGCAGCTTGCCGCCATCGAGGCGCGGCTGCAGGAGGCCTACCGCCGCCGCCACATGCTGAATGGCGCGACGCTCACCGCCCCCGGAACCGTGTTCTTCTCCGCCGATACGGAGATCGGGCAGGACGTCGTCATCGAGCCCAACGTCGTGTTCGGGCCGGGCGTCACCGTCGGGGACGGCGTCGAGATCCTGGCCTTCTCCCACATCGAGGGCGCCCGCATCGCGGCAGGGGCCCGCATCGGGCCCTATGCGCGGCTGAGGCCCGGCGCCGAGATCGGCGCTGCAGCCCATATCGGGAATTTCGTCGAAGTGAAGAAGGCGGTGATCGGCGCGGGCGCCAAGGCCAATCACCTGTCCTACATCGGCGACGCCCGTGTGGGCGAGAAGACAAACATTGGCGCGGGCACCATCACCTGCAATTACGACGGCTACGAGAAGCACCTGACCCAGGTCGGCGCAAACGTCTTCGTCGGCTCCAACTCGTCACTCGTGGCGCCGGTGAAGCTGGGTGACGGGGCGAACATCGCCGCGGGAAGCGTCATCACCCGCGACGTTCCGGCGAATGCGCTGGCGATGACGCGCGCACCGCTGGACCTGCGTGAGGGCTGGGCGGCACGCTACCGAGAGATGAAGGCGGCCAGGAAGGCCGCGAAAAAGAAATCATAGGGCAAGGCAGCATGTGCGGCATCGTTGGAATTCTCGGCAAGCAGCCGGTGGCGGAGAGCATTGTCGAGGCGCTGCGCCGCCTCGAATACCGGGGCTATGACTCGGCCGGCGTCGCCACGCTCACCCATGGCGGCATCGAGCGCCGCCGCGCCGTGGGCAAGCTCAGGAACCTGGCCGATCTCCTTGTGCGGGAGCCGCTCGGCGGCACTTCCGGCATCGGCCACACGCGTTGGGCCACCCATGGCGGGGTGACGGAGACGAATGCGCATCCGCACGTCGTCGATGACGTGGTCGTGGTGCACAACGGCATCATCGAGAACTTCCGCGTACTGAAGGATGAGCTGACGGCAGAGGGCGCCGTCTTCACCACCCAGACCGACACGGAAGTCGTGGCGCAGTTGCTGGCGCGCGAGTTGCGGCAGGGCGCCAGGCCGCGCAACGCGGTGAAGGCCGTGCTCGCCCGGCTCGAGGGCGCCTTCGCTCTCGCCATCCTGTTCAAGGGCGAGAATGACCTGATGATCGGCGCCCGCAACGGCCCGCCGCTGGCGGTGGGCCATGGCGATGGCGAAATGTTCCTCGGCAGCGATGCCATCGCACTCTCGCCCTTCACCAACCGCATCACCTATCTCGAGGACGGCGACTGGGTGGTGCTGACGCATGGCTCGATGGAGATCCTCGACGCCTCCGGCGAGAAGGTCTCCCGCCCGATGAGCTTCAGCCAGGCCTCCGCCATGTTGGTGGACAAGGGCAACCACCGCCATTTCATGGCCAAGGAAATTGCCGAGCAGCCGGAGGTGATCGGCCACACCCTGGCCGAATACGTCGATTTCGCGGACCGCACCGTGCGCGTGCCGGCGAATCTTCCCTTCGACTTCGCCAAGCTCGACCGCATCACCATCACCGCCTGCGGCACGGCCTCCTATGCGGGCCTCACCGCGAAATACTGGTTCGAGCGCGTGGCACGGCTGCCCACCGAGGTCGACATCGCCTCCGAGTTCCGTTACCGCGAGGCGCCGCTGCCGAAGAACGGCCTCGCCATCGTCGTCTCCCAGTCTGGCGAGACGGCGGACACGCTGGCGGCGCTGCGCTATTGCAAGGCCCATGGGCAGCATACGCTCGCCATCGTCAACGTGCCGGAATCGACCATCGCGCGCGAAAGCGAGGTGGTGTTCCGCACCTATGCGGGGCCTGAGATCGGCGTTGCCTCCACCAAGGCATTCACCTGCCAGCTGACGGCACTCGCCTGCCTCGCCATTCTCGCCGGCAAGCAGCGCGGCACCATCACGGCGGAGCAGGAGAAGGAACTGGTTGGCGCTCTCGTCATGGCGCCCCGCCACATGTCTGAGATCCTCAAGGACGAGAAGCACATTGCGGAAGTGGCGCGGGAGGTGGCGCATTCGCATGACGTGCTGTTCCTCGGCCGAGGCATCAACTACCCGATCGCGCTCGAGGGCGCGCTGAAGCTCAAGGAGATTTCCTACATCCACGCGGAAGGCTATGCCGCGGGCGAGCTGAAGCACGGCCCCATCGCGCTGATCGACGAGAACGTGCCCGTCATCGTCATCGCGCCGCATGACGAGCTTTACGAGAAGACCATCTCCAACATGGAGGAGGTGGCCGCGCGCGGCGGCAAGATCGTTCTGCTCACCGACGAGCACGGCATGAAGGACCATGAGCACAAGGCCTTCCGCGCCATCCGCGTGCCGAAGGCGCATGCCTTCATCAGCCCGCTGCTTTATGCGGTGCCGGTGCAGCTCCTCGCCTATCACGCCGCCGTCTTCATGGGCACCGACGTGGATCAGCCGCGGAACCTCGCGAAGTCCGTCACCGTGGAGTGACGGGCTTCGGCTCCTTCAGCGACAGGAAGAAGGCCAGCATCACGCCCGCCAGGAAATAGGCGATGGAGGGTGAGACGATCAGGCGGCCGATGCCGCCCTGCACATCGTCCTGTTGCTCGCGGGACATGAGCGCCGTCAGGGCAGGGTGCACGAATATCTCTCCGAAGCATGATGACGAGCAGCACGAGCAGGTCCGCGAAACCCGCTCATGAACACGAAGACCACGGCAAATTTGCCGGGCTGACTGTTCACGCGGCTCTCCTGGACGTGCCAGGAGAAGCGCGGTTGCAACCAGCCGCCGCGCCTGCAACCCGGGCAATCGGCGCGGCGGCGTTGCAACTATGCGACAGTCGTCTCCGCCGGCGGGGCGTGATGGCCCTTCGCGGGCTTCACGCCGGCCGTTCCCTTCACCTTCTCGCGCGTCCACTGGAACACCACGTAAAGCAGCGGGATCAGGAAGATGCCGAGGATTGCGGCGGAGAGCATGCCGCCGAACACGGCCGTGCCCACGCCGCGCCGGCTCAGCATGCTTGCACCCTCGGCGATCACTAGCGGAATAAGGCCCGCGATGAAGGCGAAGCTGGTCATCATCACGGCACGGAAGCGTTCCTTCGCACCTTCCGTTGCCGCCTCGGCAATGCCCATGCCCTTGCGGCGTGCCTCCATCGCGAACTCCACGATGAGGATTCCGTTCTTGGCCGCGAGCGCGATCAGCACGACGAGGCCGATCTGGGCATAGAGGTTGTTGTCGAGGCCGGACAGCTTCAGCGCCACGAGCGAGCCCATGATGCCCGCCGAGATCGACAGGATCACCGCGACGGGGATCGACCAGCTCTCATAGAGGCCGACGAGGAAGAGATAGGCGAAGAGCACGGCAAGCCCGAGGATCATCTTGGTCTTGCCGGCCGCCTCGATTTCCTGCCGCGCCGTGCCCGTCCACTCATAGCCATAGCCGCCGGGCAAGGTGGAGGCTGCCACCTGTTGCATCGCCGCGATGGCTTCGCCCGAGCTTTTCCCCGGCGCCGGGTTGCCGTTGATGGTCGCACTCAGCGTGTTGTTGAATCGGGTGATGGACTGCGGCCCCAGGATGATGCGCGCCTCCAGGAAGGCCTTGAGCGAGACCATCTCGCCCCGGTTGTTGCGCACCGAGATGTTGTAGATGTCGTCGATCCGCGCGCGGTCCGCCGCCTCGCCCTGGACGACCACCTGCCAGGTGCGGCCGAACAGGTTGAAGTCGTTGACATAGGATCCGCCGAGAACCGCCTGCAGCGTGCCGAACACGTCGGCAAGGTCGACGCCCAGGGTCTGCACCTTGTCGCGGTCGATCTCGAGGAAGAGTTGCGGCGTGTTCGCGGCGAAGGTGGTGAACACGCGCGCCAGATCCGGGTTCTGGTTCGCCGCGAAGACCAGGCCGCGCGCCGCCTGCGCGAGGGCCGTCGCCCCCTGGCCGCCGGTGTCCTGCAGCTGGAACTCGAAGCCGCTTCCGGTGCCGAGCCCGATGATCGGCGGCAGGTTGTAGAAGATCACATTGGCCCGCTTCACCTGCGTTCCCGCACCGTTCAGCTTTGCGATCAGGGCGCGGGCGGACAGGTCCGGCGTCTTGCGCTGGGCGAAGGGATCGAGCGTCAGAACGAGGAGGGCCGCATTGGACTTCGCCTGCCCGTCCAGCATGCTGTAGCCGGAGACGGTCATGACGCCGGCAACGCCCGGCACCGCCTTCGCCATCTCCGACACCTGCCGTGCGACGTCGGATGAGACGTTGACGGAGGAGCCCTCCGGCAGGATCACCTCGCCGAAGATGGCGCCCTGGTCTTCGACCGGCAGGAAGCCCGTCGGCGTGGTCTTGAACAGCCAGCCCGTCACGGGGAAGATCACGGCCAGCGCGACGAGGCCGATCACCGCCATGCGCACCAGCCGCCTCACCACCGCCGCGTAGCCGTTGCGCGTGGCATCGATGCCGGACATGATCTGGCGCACGGGGAAGCGCTTGGGCCCATGGCCCCGCTTCAGCAGGACGCCGCACAGGGCGGGCGACAGGGTGAGGGCGTTGATGGCCGAGATGATCATCGACACGGTCACCACCACCGCGAACTGCTGGTAGAGCTGGCCCGAAATGCCGGGAATGAAGGCCACCGGCACGAAGACGGACATCAGCACCAGGGTAATGGCGATGATGGGCGCCGTGATTTCGCGCATGGCCTGGCGCGCGGCCTCGGCGGGGGTGATGTTCGGATCGTGCTCCATCTTGGCCTCGACGGCCTCGACCACCACGATGGCGTCGTCCACCACGATGCCGATCGCGAGCACGAGCGCGAGCAGCGAAACGGTATTCGCCGAGAAGCCCAGCGCCAGCATGACCGCGAAGGTGCCGATGAGCGAGACGGGAACCGCGATCAGCGGGATCAGCGTGGCGCGGACCGACCCCAGGAACAGGAAGACCACGATGACCACCAGCCCGAAGGCCTCGAACAGGGTCTTGGCCACCTCGTGGATGCTTTCCTCCACGAACTTGGTGGTGTCGTATGTCACCTCGTAGGACATGCCCGCCGGGAAGTCGGCCTTCGCCTTCTCGAGGATTTCGCGCACGGCTTCGGCGCTGGAGATGGCGTTGCCGCCGGGCGACTGGTAGATGCCCACCACGGCCGCGGGCAAGCCGTTGTACCGGCCCTGCGTTTCGAGGGAGCGCGCGCCGAGCTCGATCCGCGCCACGTCCTTGAGCCTGACGAAGGAGCCGCCCTCGGTGGCCCGCACCACCACGTTCTCGAACTCCTCCTTGGAAGAAAGGCGCCCCTTGGTGCTGATCGAGAGCTGATAGGCCTGGTCGGCCAGGGCGGGCTGCGCGCCAATGCGGCCCACGGCCGCCTGGATGTTCTGGCGCTTCAGCGCATTGACCACGTCCGACGTGGTCATCTTGAAGTCGGTGAGGCGCTGCGGGTCGAGCCAGATCCGCATGCTGTAGTCGGTGGGGGTGAGCAGGTTCACGTCGCCCACGCCATTCACCCGCTTCAGCTTGTCGAGCAGGTTGATGGTGACGTAGTTGGACAGGAAGAGCTGCTCCTGTCCCTCCGTCGCCGAGGTGAAGGCCACGAGCTGCAGGATGGCGGATGACTTGTTCATCACGCTCACGCCCTGCGTGCGCACTTCCTGCGGCAGCTGCGCTTCCGCCAGCTTCACGCGGTTCTGGACGTTCACCGTGTTGATGTTGGGGTCCGTGCCGGTGGCGAAGGTGATGGTCAGCGTGTAGCTGCCGTCATTGCCGCTCGTCGATTTCATGTAGAGCATGTTCTCGACGCCGACCACGCGGGATTCGATGGGCTGCGCCACGGTGCTCTGCACCACGTCCGCGCTGGCGCCCGCATAGCTCGCGGTGACGGACACCTGCGGCGGCACGATGTTCGGGAACTGCGCCACGGGGATCACCTGCATCGCCACGAGGCCGGCGATGGTGATGACGAGCGAGATGACGACCGCGAGACGGGGGCGGTCGATGAAGATGGCGGAGAACATGGATCAGGCCTCCGGCTGGATCACGGTCGCATCCACGACCAGGCCGGGCTTCACCTTCTGTATGCCTTCGATCACCACGAGGTCGCCCGCGGCCAGCCCCTCCGTGACGGTCATGCCGCGGTCGGTCTGCTTGCCAACCTTGATGCGATTCACCGCGATCTTCTTCTCGGCATCGACGGTCAGCACATAGGGGCCCTGCTGGTCGATCTGGACCGACGCGACCGGCACCACCAGGGCGGGCTCTGCCTTCTCCGCCTCGACCACGACGGTGACGAGCTGCCCGTCCGCCAGGAGGCCGTCCGGATTGGGGAAGTTGGCGCGCAGGTCCACGGCGTCCGTTCCCTGGTTCACCGTGACGTCCATGAAACTGACCTTGCCCGTCTCGGCATAGCGCTTCTCCTTGCCGAACTGCAGATAGACCGTGAGTTCGGACGGGTCGGCGTCAGGGCCCATCTGTTCGCGGACCGCCAGGATCTCGCGCTGGCTCACCGGGAAGGTGACGCCGATGGGGTCCTGCGCCACGATGGTGGCCAGCGTGCCGCTGTTCGGGCTCACGTAATTGCCGACCGAGATGACCGACTTGCCGATGCGCCCGTCGATCGGCGAGCGGATCTCCGTGTAGGAGAATTGGAGCTTCGCCTTGTCGAGTTCGGCCTGGGCCTTGTCGAGGGCGCCCTTTGCCTCGTCGCGGGCAGTCCTGGCGTCGTCCAGCTTGGTCTGCGCCACCGCTTCCTTGCTGACCAGCGTTGTCTGGCGCGTGAGTTCGAGCTCGGCGCGGTCGAGGCGGGCCTGGGCGATGGCCACGGCCGCCTGGGCGGCATCGACGGCGGCCTTGTAGGGGGCCTTCTCGATCACATAGAGCAGGTCGCCCGCCTTGACCTTCGCGCCCTCGGCGAACTCCTGCTTCTCGAGGAAGCCCTCGATGCGGGCGCGGAGCTCGACCTTCTGCAGCGCTTCCACGCGGCCGCTGAAGTTGACCGAGGGACGGAGGTCCTTCGCCTCGACCTTGATCACGGACACGGCGGGCGTGGGCGCCTGGGTCGCCGCCGCCTGCTTGGGGGTCTCGTCACAGCCGCCGAGGAGGGGAGCCAGAAAAAGTGCAGCTGCCAGTGCAGCGCCCCGCGCTGAAAACGTCATCATCCATCCCCCCTCAGAATTCTTGAAAACATTGATTATGCCAGCCTGCGCACAAAAGAAAGTGGCAGATTGCAACGCCCGCCGTTCTTGACGTTCACCCCCTCCATCTCAGGGATGGTGCAGAGCGCTTCTAGCCAAGAATAGGAATAAAGTCAAGAAAATTCGGCGGCTGGGCGGCGGCATTTCACGGCTGCTCGAAATCTCGGATCGGTTCCACGTTCCGCACCCGCTCCCGCCATGAGATGTAGATGGCGCAGGCGATGAGGATGGCCACGCCCACGAAGGTCCAGACGTCGGGGAAGTCTCCGAAGAAATACCAGCCGGCGATCGTCGCCATCACCATCTCGGTATAGGCGAGCGGGGCCAGCAGCGAGGCCTCGGCATGGTCATAGGACTTGACGATCAGATAGTGCCCGCCATTGGCGATCAGGGACAGCAGCAGGAAGAAGCCCCATTGCGCGGGCGTGGGCGTTTCCCAGACGAACAGCACGATCACGCTCATGATCACCGCGCCGCACAGCGAGGTGTAGAAGGTCGTCACCATGGCGGGCGCGGAACCCGCGATCTTGCGGGTCAGCAGCAGGTAGATGGCGAGGCAGGTTCCCGAAGCCAGCGCCAGGAAGACGCCGGGGTTCAGTTCCTGGAGGCCCGGGCGGATGATGATCAGTGTACCGAGGAAGCCGATCATCACCGCCACCCAGCGCCGCAGCCCAACATGCTCACCCAGAACCACCGGCGAGAGCAGGGTGACGACCAGCGGCTGCACGAAGAAGATCGCCAGCGTGTCGGCCACCGGCAGGTCGCGGAGTGCCGCGAAGAAGAAGGCCGTCGCCGCGATCATGAAGGAGGCGCGGACGGCATGCATCACCGGCATGTTGGGCATCAGCCCCTTCACGCCCGCGAGCTTCAGTGCGAAGGGCAGCGTGAAGAGCGCGCCGAAGAACAGGCGCGCCCAGACGATCTGCATCACCGGCATGCCCTGCTGGCCCAGATATTTCGCGATCACGTCCAGGAAGGGCAGCACGGCCATGGCCGTTATCATCAGCCCGATCCCGAGGAGCGGGCGGCTGGAGCGGCTCCCGCTCATGTGGGGGAACCCCAGCCGCCCGCCCGCGTTCCCCGCAGGATGGCCCAGCGGAGAAATCGGGGTTGGGCCTCGAAGGAGCAGGGCATGTACCGTGCCGGACGCAACAGCGCTCCGCCGATGGGACGGGGGAGATAGCCGCCTCCAGCCGCATCCGCGCGCGCGTCTTTGGAGGTCGTCGAGATGAAGCTGCCGTTCATTCTGCTCACTGCACTGCTCACCGGGTCTTGGATGCTCCCCGCAACAGCACAACAATTGCCCTGCGGCAAGCGTGACGAGATGGTCAAGTCCCTGTTCTCGCAATACCGTGAGCAGCCACGCGCCATGGGCCTCGCCAACCAGACCGCGATCATCGAGATCTTCACCTCGAAGTCGGGAAGCTGGACCATCCTGCTGACCAAGCCGGATGGCGCCAGCTGCATCGTGAGCGCCGGCGAGGCCTGGGAGGACATTCCGCCCACCCAGAACTACACCTCTCTCTAGTCCTCAGGCCCTGAGACGCTCGTTCGCGGGATCCCAGATCGATTCGGGGATGATCCGCGCCTTGCGGCGTTCCTGGAAGACCAGCACCTCGAACTCCGTGCCGGCCGCCGTCATCTCCGGCGGCACATAGGCGAAGGCCAGCGACTTGCCGGTCTTGTGCCCGAACCCGCCCGAGGTCGTGACACCCACCACCCTGTCACCCGCATAGACGGGTTCGTTGCCCATGCAGTCCGAATCCGTGTTGTCCACCTCCATGTAGACCAGCTTCATGCGCGGGCCGCGCTGCTGGTTCTCCAGCGTCGGCGCCTTGCCGATGAAGTCCTCCTTGTCGAGCCTGAGGAAGCGCTCCATCGAGGCCTCGATCATGTCGATCTCGGTGGTGAGCTCCGAACCCCAGCCGCGGTAGGCCTTCTCCATGCGCAGCGAATTCATGGCATAGGTGCCGAAGAGGCGGATGCCATGGGGCTTGCCCGCCGCCATCAGCGCGTCGAACACCTTCGGCATCTCCGCCATCGGAACATGCAGCTCCCAGCCCAGCTCGCCCACATAGTTGACGCGGAGCAGGCGCACGCCGGCAACGCCCGCCACACTTGCCGTCTTGCCCGTCAGCCAGCGGAATGACGCATTCGTGAGGTCGGTCTCCGTGCACTGGGCCAGCACCTCGCGGGACAGCGGTCCGGCGAGCACCAGCACGCCATAGTCGTCCGTCACGTCGGTGATCGTCACGTCCTCGCCATCCAGCCTGCGCCAGTTCAGCTGGTCGAGGTCGTGGAGCTGCGCCACGGCGGCCGAAAGCACATAGTAGTGATCCGCCTCGAGACGCGTCACCGTGATCTCGGATTCGATGAAGCCGTTGGCGTTCAGCAAATGGCCCAGGATGATGCCGCCGTCCTTCGCCGGGATCTTGTTGGCGCAGATGCGCTCGAGGAAGGCGTGGGCGTCCTTGCCCTTCACCTCGTATTTGGAGAAGGTCGAGAGGTCCATCAGCCCCACGCGCTCGCGCACCGCCAGCGCCTCCTCCTTCACCGCCGGGAACGAGTTGGAACGGCGGAAGGAATACTGCTCGCCTTCGCCCGACTTGTCGTACCAGCGCGGGCGCTCCCAGCCGAAGATCTGCGCGAACTGCGCGCCTTCGGCCTTGAGCTTGTCGTAGAGGGAGGACTTGCGCAGGCCGCGGCCCACCTCATGCTGCTCCGCCGGCTTGTAGCAGTAATACATGTGGTGATAGTCGGCGACGGAGACCTCCGCCGTATAGTCCTTCGTCGCCCAGTTGCCGAAGCGGCGCGGGTCGAATTCGCGCATGTTGATCTCGGCCTGGCCATGCACCATCCACTGGGCAAGGTACTTGCCCGCGCCGCCGCCTTGGCAGATGCCGATCGAGGCGCCGCAATGCATCCAGTAGTTCTTCGGCCCCGGCGCGGGTCCGGAGAGATAAACGCCGTCCGGCGTGTGGGTGATGGCGCCGGGCACGATGGACTTGATGCCGGTCTGCCCGAACAGCGGCAGGCGCTCGGTGGCCTTCTCCAGCCACGGCATCAGGCGGTCGAGCTCGGGTGCTTCCAGCTCGCTTTCATAGTCCCAGCGCGGCGACTTGCCGTCCCAGCACACATGGGCGGTGGCGGTCTCATAGGGGCCGACCAGCACGCCGTTCGTCTCCTCGCGCAGGTAAGCGTGGGAGTAGGGGTCGCGCACCACGGGAAGCTCGATGTCGAGCTCCATCAGCTCCTTCAGGGGCTCGGTGATGACGTAGTGGTGCAGCATGTTGGCGATCGGCACATTGTGCCCCGTCCAGGAGCCCACCACGTCGCAATAGGAGCCGGCCGCATTCACCACGTGCTCGCAGTCGATGTTGCCGTTCTCGGTGAAGACGCGCCACTCGCCGTTGGCCAGCTGCTTGATGTCGGTCACGCGGGTCCGGCGGTAGATCTCGGCGCCCAGCTTGCGCGCCCCCGCCGCCATGGCGTTGGTGATGTCGGCCGGGGCCACGTGGCCGTCATGCACGGTGCGGAAGGCGGCCTTCACGCCGAATGTCTCGAGATAGGGGTGATACTGCTTGATCTCGGAGGGTCCGATGATCTCGCACTCGTAGCCCGCCAGCCGGGAGATGCCATAGACGTATTTGAGCCAGTTCACCTCCTCGTCGGTGACGGCCAGGCGAAGCCCGCCGCAGCCGTGCCAGGAGACGGCATGCCCCGTGAGCTTTTCCAGCTGCGGGTAGAGCTGGGTGCCGTAGACATGCACCTTGGTCATGTTCAACGAGCCGTTGAAATGCGGGCACTGGCCCGCCGCGTGCCAGGTCGAACCCGATGTGAGCTCGCCCTTCTCGACCAGCACGATATCGGTCCAGCCCTCGAGCGCCAGGTGGTAGAGGAGCCCCACGCCCATCACGCCACCGCCGACAATCACCACACGCGCATGCGACTTCATTTCGATCTCCGGAAATAGTGAGCGGCAGGATAGGACGGAGCCCCGCCGCGGCTCAAGGTCCAGTCAATCCTCTTCAACGGTCCGACGCTGTTTTCAAGGCGAAATCGGGCGGGGGGTGGTGAGCAGGCCTCATCAGCCCCGGTTCAGCGGCCGTTCATCCGGGGTCTGCGAGACTGAGACCTGCAAACTGAGGAGGATGCCATGAAGACACTCATCGCCGCCGCCGTCTGCCTCGCGGGCCTTAGCCTGCCCGCCCTCGCTACCTCGGGCCCCGGCTGCCTCTACGTCGTCAATGTCGCCCGCAACGATGCCCTCAACATGCGGGCGCGGCCCTCCGCCCAGTCCCGCATCGTGGATGTGCTGGTACCCGGCCGCCACGGCATCATCCACCTCGACGGCAAGTGCCGCCCTTTGAGCGAACCCTGGGGCAACCGCTGGTGCCCGGTGAGCCATTATGACGGCGACCGGGTGACGACGGGCTGGGTCAAGGCCCGCTATGTGCGGGACAGTGACTGTCCCTGAGCCCTACAGCTTCTGCGCCTCGAACAGCATGAGGCCGGTGGCGATCGCCACGTTGAGCGATTCGGCCCCGCCCTTCATCGGAATGCGCACGAGGGTGGAGCAGGCGGCGGAGGCCTCCTCCGAAAGCCCTTTGCCCTCGCTGCCCATGACGAGCAGGGTGGGGGCGTCATAGTCGCGGCGGTAGCTCTCCGTCGCCTTCAGGTGGGTGCCCACGCTCTCGCCCGGCCACTGGCGCAGGAAGGCGAGGAACGGCTTCTGCTCCATCCGGATGAGCGGCACGGCGAAGATCGACCCCATGCTGGCGCGCACGCAATCCGGCGAGAAGGGGTCGCAGGACTGTCCGGCGAGGACGATGCCGGAAGCCCCCGCCGCGTCCGCCGTGCGGATGATGGTGCCGAGGTTGCCGGGGTCGCGCATGTCCTCCAGCGCCACCCACAGGCCTTGCGGCGGCGCCTCCGCCGCCCATCTCTGGCGGAAAACGCCGATCAGGTCCGGCGGGTTGCTCTGGGCGCTGATGCTGCCCATGATCTTTTCGTCCACCTTCATCACCTGCGCCTTGCCCCAGGGCTCGGCATGGGTGGTGGTGAGCAGAAATTGCGGCTCCCACCCTTCCAGCCTGGCGCGCTCCAGCACCTTCCGGCCTTCCGCAACGAAAAGCCCCGCCTCCTGCCGGTGCCTCTTTTCGGCAAGTGAACGGATGAGCTTGATCGTCGGGTTGTGCGGGGAGGAGATGATGAGCATGGGGGTGTTCTAGAGTTTCACCTCATGGACCGGAAGGGCTATACTCCATCACCATGAACATCCTTCCGAACATCAAGACCGGCATTTCCGTCTGCCCGCATGACTGCCCCTCCGCCTGCGCCCTCGAGGTGGAGGTGCTGGACGAGCGCACCATCGGGCGCGTGCGCGGGGCCAGGGACAACAGCTATACGCTGGGCGTCATCTGCGAGAAGGTGGCGCGCTATGCGGAGCGCATCCACCATCCGGACCGGTTGCTGTATCCGCTGAAGCGGACGGGCCCCAAGGGCTCCGGCGAATTCCAGCGCATTTCCTGGGATGATGCGCTGGCGGAGACGGCCGAAGCCATGCTGAAGGCCGAGGCCGAATTCGGCCCCACCTCCGTCTGGCCCTATTTCTACGCCGGCACAATGGGTTACGTGATGCGCGACGGCATCAACCGCCTCCGCCACGCCAAGGGCTATTCCAACCTGGGCGACACCTTCTGCGTGGCCCTCTCCTGGTCGGGCTATCTCGCCGGAACGGGCAGCATCTCGGGCGTGGACCCGCGCGAGATGCAGGCCTCGGACCTCATCGTGATCTGGGGCGGCAACCCGGTGAACACGCAGGTCAATGTGATGACCCACGCCATGATGGCGCGCAAGAACCGGGGTGCCAAGATCGCCTGCGTGGACATCTACGACACCGGCACGATGAAGCAGGCGGATGTGAAGATGATCATCCGCCCCGGCACGGATGGCGCCTTGGCCTGCGCGGTCATGCATGTGCTTTTCCGTGACGGCCATGCCGACTGGGACTATCTGGACCGCTTCACCGACGCCCCGAAGGAATTCGCCGCGCACCTGAAGGCGAAGACGCCGGAATGGGCCGCGAAGATCTGCGGCATTACGGCGGCCGAGATCGAAGCCTTCGCCACCCTCATCGGGCAGACGAAGCGCACCTTCTTCCGCATCGGCTATGGTTTCACCCGTTCGCGCAACGGGGCGCCGAACATGCATGCCGTCACCTGTATTCCGGCCGTCACCGGAGCCTGGAAGCACGAGGGCGGCGGCGCGCTGCATTCGAACAGCGGCATGTATGGCATGAACAAGACGATGATCGAGGGGCTGGACGT
>VFQT010000122.1_pt1 | contig 120300 bp, 124 predicted proteins | sample 3512381 | NCBI WGS metagenome assembly VFQT01 (sample SAMN10412376, study PRJNA504923) | tailings metagenome | isolation source: Relicate 2 Philex TSF3 active mining site | place: Philippines: Tuba, Benguet | collected 2017-08-29
GAGTACCGCGGCTCATCCCCCGATCGCGTCCGCCGGTTCTCCGAGGAGCTCTCCGGTGCCGGGCTGTTCCCGTCGCTCCGCCGCTCGCGCGGGGCCGACATCGCCGCTGCCTGCGGGCAGTTGGCCAATACCTAGCAGGACTCCCGTAGGGCGAAGCGCGCGGAGGGCGTCGCACGCATCGGGGTCGCGGGGATCGCAGCCGGGGATGATGCATTTGCGGCCCCCGCAAATGCCAATCCCGATTCGGCGAGTGCCCGCGACCCCGATGCGTGGGACGCCCGACCCAAGCCGATGCGCCGTGTGGGGACGGTCCCTACTGCTTCAGGGCCTCCGCGCCGGGGGCCGCGAGGACCATGTCGTACTCGCGCACGTCGTACTCGGCCACGCCCGCGGTCACGTAGGGGTCGGCGGCGATCATGGCGTCCACCTGCTCGCGGGTGACGCCCACGGCCACCAGGAGGCCCCCCTTCAGGGGGACCTCCCGGCCTGCCGCGATCACGTGGCCCGCCTCCGCGTGCTCGCGCACCCACTCCCGGTGGGCATCGAGGTGCACCTCCACCTCGTCCACGGGCTTCAGGTAGCGCCCGAGCAGCAGGAACACGGGGTCGCTAGGCCTTGCAGGTGGCCAGCGCCGCGATGAGGCGGTCGGCGTCCGGGGTCTCCAGCGGGGCCACCTGGTCGACGTCCACGATGATGCCGTTGGCGTCGATCACGTAGGTGGCGCGGCCGCTCACGCCCGCCTGCTCCAGGAAGGTGTCGTACAGCTTGGCCACCTCGCCCCGCGGCTGGAAGTCGGCCAGGAAGTGCACCTCGTTGGCCTTCATCTGCTCCTTGAAGGCGTTGAGCGTCCACTTGCCGTCCACGCTCACGCCGATCACCACGGCGCCCTCGTAGGGGCCGCCATCGGCACCGATGCCCGTGAACCAGTCCACGCACACGGGCGAGAACGCCGCCGGGAAGAAGTTGAGGTACACGGGGCGGCCGCGGAACTGCGACAGCGTCACCTCGTCACCGTTGCTGTCGACGAGGGTGAAGTCGGGTGCCTCGGTGCCGATCTCGAGAGCCATGTGATCTCCTGCGGATTCGCTGATGGGATGGGGAACGGACGGGCACAGTACCCCCTGCGGCGCGCTGGGTGCGAGGAAATCGGGGGGTCGCGCAGAACTGTCACGACGCGGCGATGAGCCGCCCCCCACCCCCGCGAGGAGACGAGATGGCGGCGAACGACCAGGCCAAGGCGGCCGGATTCCTGATGGGCCTCACCTACGCGGCGGGGGCGCTGGGCATCGGCCTCGGCTTCGCCACCGCGTTCTCGTCCACGCCCGACCTGCGCTGGGCGTGCTTCTTCGCCGTGGGCGTGGCGGGCATCCTGTCGTTCGTCCGCCATTCGCTGCTGAACCGCGGCGACGCCGCCCGCATGGGCTGGAGCAACGGCGAGATGAACCCCTTCCAGGTGGAGGTGGGGCTGGCCAACCTGGCGTGGGGCGTGCTGGCCGTGGTGGCCGTGGCCCTGTCGTGGGGCCTTGCCATGTACTCCGCATGCTTCCTGGTGTTCGGCTTCTACATGGCGTTCGTCACCGTGTTCAAGGCCATCCGCTCGGCGTCCGGGCACCCGGAGGAGTGGCGCACCGTGGTGCCCGCGGGGTCGTTCGCGGCGCTGCTCATCGTGATCGGCTCGGCCGGGATGTCGGCCCTGCCGTAGGCGCGGATCAGGCGGGGATCGCCACCGGGATCACGTCGGACAGGTCGCGGGCCAGCACCACGGTCACCTGCTCGCGGGCCTCGTCGGGCACCTCCACCAGCTGGCCCTCGTTGTCGGCCGGGATGATGACCGTGTGGATGCCGGCGCGCAGGGCGGCCAGCACCTTGTCGCGCACCCCGCCGATGGGCAGCACCTGGCCCATGAGCGTGATCTCGCCGGTCATGGCCACGTCGGGGCTCGCGTGGCGCCCCGAGATGGCCGACACCAGCGCGGTGGCGATTGTGATGCCCGCCGACGGACCGTCCTTGGGGATGGCCCCCGCCGGCACGTGCACGTGGATGTCGTGGGCACCGAAGTAGTCCTCGTCCAGCTCCAGGCCGAACTCCGGGGCGCGGGCGCGCACGCACGTGAGGGCCGCCCGCACCGACTCGCTCATCACCTCGCCCAGCTGGCCGGTGACCACCAGTGACCCCTTGCCGGGCATCACGCTGGCCTCTACGAACAGGATGTCCCCGCCCGCGCCGGTGACCGCCAGGCCGGTGGCCACGCCGGGCTCCGACGTGCGCCGCCGCACCTCGGGATGCACGCGCTCGGGGCCCAGCATCTCGCGCGCCTCGTCGGGGCCGATCACGTCCACCCCGTCCACGCCCCGGGCGATATCCAGCGCGGCGCGTCGCAGCAGCGCCCCGATGCGCCGCTCCAGGCCGCGCACCCCGGCCTCTCGCGTGTACTCGGAGATGACCACCTGCAGCGCCGGGTCGGTCACCTGGACCTCGTCCGCGGGCACCCCCGTGGCCTCCAGCTGGCGGGGGATCAGGTACTCGCGCGCGATGTGGATCTTGTCGTCGTCGGTGTAGCCCGAGAGCGCGATGACCTCCATGCGGTCCAGCAGCGGCCGCGGGATGGTGTCGAGCACGTTGGCGGTGCAGATGAACAGCACCTTCGACAGGTCGAGCGGAAGGTCGAGGTAGTGGTCGCGGAACGTGCCGTTCTGCGCCGGGTCCAGCACCTCGAGCATGGCCGACGAGGGGTCGCCGCGCACGTCCGCGCCCATCTTGTCGATCTCGTCGATCATGATGACCGGGTTCATGGAGCCGGCATCCCGGATGGCCCGCACGATGGTGCCCGGCATGGCGCCGATGTAGGTGCGCCGGTGCCCCCGGATCTCGGCCTCGTCGCGCACCCCGCCCACGCTGATGCGCGCGAACTCCCGTCCCAGCGTGCGGGCGATGCTGCGCCCCAGCGAGGTCTTGCCCACGCCGGGCGGACCCGAGAACAGGATCACGGTGCCCGCCGCGTCACCCTTGAGGCGCGCCACCGCGAGCTCCTCGAGGATGCGTTCCTTCACGCGCGGGATGCCGTAGTGGTCCTCGTCCAGCACCCGCTGCGCGCGGTCCAGGTCGAGGTCGTCCTCGGTGTACGTGCCCCACGGGATGTCCAGGATCCAGTCCAGGTAGGTGCGGATGACCTGGTGCTCGGCCGACTGGTCGGGGATGCGCCCCAGGCGCGTGAGCTCGCGCTCCGCCGCGGTGCGCACCTCGTCGGGAAGGGGGGCCTCCTCGATGCGTCGCCTGAGCTCGTTGATCTCGGCCTCGTCGCCCTCGCCCAGCTCGTCCTGGATGGCCTTGAGCTGCTGGCGCAGCACGAACTCGCGCTGGCCCTGCTCGATGTCCTGCTCCACCTCCGCCTGGATGCGCGCGCCCAGCTCCAGCACCTGGGTCTCGCGCGCCAGGATCTCGCTCAGGCGCCGGAGGCGCGCCGACACCCGCACCTCCTCCAGCAGCTCCTGCTTCTCGGCCACGGGCAGCCGCAGCGACGAGGTGACCAGGTACGACAGCGTGCTGGGGTCGTCCACGTTGGCGGCCGCCATCTGCAGCTCATCCGGCAGGTAGGGCACCAGGTCCACCACGCGGGCGAACGCGGCCTGCACGTTGCCGGCCAGGGCCTTGAGCTCGTCCGACTCCTCCACGATGTCGGGCATGGGCTCCACGGTGGCCACCAGGAACGGGTCCGACCCCGGGTAGCCGGTGAGCCGCACCCGCTCGCCGCCGTGCACCAGCACGCGCATGGAGCCATCGGGCACCCGCAGCATCTTCTCCACGGTGGCCACCACGCCCACGCCGAACAGGTCGTCGGGGCCGGGCTCGCTCATGTCCTGGTCGCGCGCGGTCACCAGCACGAGGCGGCGCACCTCGCGGTCCATCACGTCGTCCACCAGGCGGATGCTGCGCTCCTCGCCGATGGCCAGTGGCGCCACGGCGTCGGGGAACACCACGGTGCCCTTGAGGGGGAGCACCGGGAGGTCGGCCGGCCACTCGATGCCGGGGGCCACGGCGGTCTCCTCGGCGGGGGTCACCATCACGTCCTCCGCGACGGTGTTGCCGTCCACCTCCACCGGCACCGCGGCGCCCCGCTCGTCGTCGCTCACAGGTCACCCCGCACGGTCACGCGCACGGCCTCGGGGCCCCTGCGCGGCGCCAGCGGAAGCGTGATCACCAGCATGCCGCGGTCGTAGTCGGCCGACGCGGCGGCCACGTCCACCGGCGCGCCCACCCGGAGGCGGCGCTCGAACCGGCCCCACTCGATCTCGGCGTGCTGGTACACGCGCCGCTCGCCACGCGGGCGCCGGCGCTCGCCGCGCACCACCAGGAGGTCGTCCTCCACCTCCACGCTGATGGCCGCGGGGTCCACGCCCGCGACATCCAGCTGCACCATCACGCGCGGCGGGTCGTCGGCCAGCCACACGTCGGCCATGGCGCGCATGCCGGCCGCACGGGGCGGCCTGCCGCCCCCCGCGAGCTCCGCGAACATCCTGTCCAGCTCGTGCTCCAGCCGCCTGTACTGCACGAGCAGGTCCTCCTCGGCACGACCCATGCCCCAAGGCTACCCCGGCCCGGCGGGACGGCGGAACCCGGCAGTAGGGTAGGACCCATGACCGACCCCGAGCGCACGCGTCGCCGCCGGCCATCGGGCCCGCCCGTGCAGGGCTGGGGCTTCGGGGCGGGGGGCATCCCCACCGGCTTCTGGGCAGGGCTCTCGTCCATCCTCATCGTGGTGGCCATCGTGCTCCTGGCCACCGAGTACACCGGCTACGGCATGCTGCTCATGGTGCTGGGCCTGGCCGCCGCGGTGAACCTGATCCCGTGAGCGGTGACCCGGTTGCGCTGGCCGAGGCGCTGCGCGCCGCGCTGCCCGACGCCGAGCCGTCGGAGGTGGACCCCCATGCGCTGGATGCCGCGGTGCGCGCGGCGGGCGCCGACCCCGCCGACGCCGACCTTCTGGGCCGCGCGCTGCTGGAGTGGGAGCGGATGATCCCCTAGGGGGCGAACTGCAGGCCAAGCCGCTCGGCCAGTGCCTGCGCGAGGGCCTGCTCCACCCTGTCGCGGTCGGCGGTGCCGCCTTCCGCATGGATGGACGTGGAGGGCACCTCGGGCGCGCCGCAGGCGCTCATGCGGGCGAACCACGCCGGGTCGGGGTCGACGTTCAGGCCGATGCCGTGCAGGGTCACGCCCTCGGCCACCCGGATGCCGGTGCTCCCCAGCTTGCGGCCGTCCACGTACGTGCCCATGCGCTGGTGATCGCTCTCGGCGCCCGGCACCCCGCACGCGCGGCAGGCGTCGGTGGTGGCGTCCACCAGTGACTCCACGAACCGCCGCACGCCCGGCCCGCGCCGGAGGTCCATGATCACGTAGCCGGTCACCTGCCCCGGGCCGTGCCAGGTCATCTGCCCGCCGCGGTCGGTGGCCAGGCAGGTGGCGCCCATCCGCGCGAGCGCGGCGTCGTCCACGTGCAGGTCGTCGCGCGTGCCGTGGCGGCCATAGGTGTACACCGGGTCGTGCTCCAGCAGCCACACCACCGGGGGACTGTCCCCGGCGCGCACCAGGTCGGCCAGTCGCCGCTGCTCGTCCCAGGCCTCGATGTAGCCGATGCGCCCCGTGCGGGCCAGCAGCGCCGGCTGCATCACACCAGCAGCGCGGCGGGGTGCTCCAGCAGCTCGGCCACGCGGCCCAGGAAGGTGGCGGCCTCGGCGCCGTAGGCCACCCGGTGGTCCACCGAGAGCGACAGGGTCATCACGTCGCGCACCAGCACCTGGCCGTCAACGGCCACGGGTCGCGGCGCGGCGCGGCCCACGGCGAGGATGGCGGCCTCGCCCGGGTTCACCACCGCGTGGAAGCGGTCCACCCCGAACATCCCGAGGTTGGTCACCGAGATGACCGACCCCTCCAGCTCGTCGGCGCGCAGGGTGCCCTCGCGGCCGCGCGTGGCCAGGTCGCGCACCTCGGCGGCGATGGCGGGCACGCCCTTGGCATCGGCCCCGCGGACCACCGGCACGAGGAGGCCGCCGGGCACCGAGACCGCCACGCCCACGTCCACGGCGTCCGGCACCACCAGGTCGTCGCCCTCGATGCGCGACACCATGTCGGGGCGCTCGCGCGCGGCCATCGCCACCGCGCGGATGACGAAGTCGTTCACGCTGGGCCGCTGGTCCTCCGGGAGCGCCACGCGCAGGTCGGCCCGCGCGGCGCCGAGGGCCGTGGCGTCCACGTCGCGCTCCAAGGTGAACACGGGGATGGACACCGCCTCGTCCATGCGCCGCACGATGGTGCGCTGCAGCCGCGTGAGCGGAGTGCGCTGCCCCGCCGGCCATGTCGCCGGGACCGCTTGGGCCTCCGCGGGCCCGGGCGCGGCTGCCCCGGCTGCGCGGGGGGACGCAACCGAAGGAGCGGGTGTTCCGGAGGGTGCGTCGGCGAATGCCGGCGCGGGCCCCGCCGGGACGCCCGCGCCTGGGCCCGAGGAGGCCCCCGCGGCTGGGCCCGCGGCAACTCCCGCGCCAGCGCCCGAGGCAGCCCCCGCGCCGAGCGCGGCCTCGACGTCGGCCTTGACGATGCGCCCGCCGGGCCCGGTGCCGCGAACGGTGGCGAGGTCCAGCCCGGCGCGGGCGGCCATGCTCCGCGCCAGCGGCGATGCCGCCGCGGGCTGGCCCGCCGCCGGCACCTGGGCGGGGGTGAACGCAGCCGCGATGGAGTCGGCCGTGCCGTCGTCGGCCGTGGGGATGCCGGTGGCATCGTCGGCGGCGGGCGCGGTGGCCGCCTGCTCCTCGCGCACCGCCTCGATCTCCTGCGTGGGCGCATCCGGCATCTCGATCACGCCGGTGGCGCCGCTGTCGCCGATCTCCGCGATGGGGGCGCCCACGTCGAGCGTGTCGCCCTCGGCGGCGATGATGCGCAGGGCGCCCGACTCCGGGGCCTCCACCGTCATGGTGGCCTTGTCGGTCTCGATCTCCACCAGCGGCTCGCCCTTGGCCACCGCGTCGCCGTCGGCCTTGAGCCACCGGAGGACGGTGCCCTCCTCCATGGTGTCCGACAGCTTGGGCATGGTCATCTGGCTCATCGCGGTACCTCCCGCGCCATGGTGGCCATCACGGCCGCCACCACGTCATCCGGCTGCGGGATGGCCGCCTGCTCCAGGTTCTTGGCGTACGGCATGGGCACATCGGCAGAGTTCACCCGCCCGATGGGGGCGTCCAGCCAGTCGAAGCAGGCCTCGTACAGGTGGGCGGCCACGCCCGCGGCGATGCCGCACTCGGGCCAGCCCTCGTCCACCACCACCGCCCGCGAGGTGCGGCGCACGCTGTCGGCCAGGGTGTCCAGGTCCAACGGGCGGAAGGTGCGCGGGTCCACCACCTCCACCTCGATCCCCTGCCCCGCGAGCGTCTCCGCGGCGGCCAGCGCCACCCACACCATCCTGGAGTGCGCGATCACGGTGCAGTCGCGCCCGGGGCGCCGCACCACGGCCTGGCCGAACGGGATCAGGTGGTCGTCGCCGCCCACCGGCCCCTTCTTGCCGTACAGCCCCTCGCTCTCCAGGAAGATCACCGGGTCGTCATCGCGGATGGCCGTCTTGAGCAGGCCCTTGGCGTCCTCGGGCGTGGCCGGCACCACCACCTTGAGGCCCGGCACGTGCGTGAACATGGCCTCCAGCGAGTGCGAGTGCTGGGCCGACAGCTGGTGCCCGGCGCCGCCCGGCATGCGGATGACCATGGGCACCGGCACCTGGCCGCCGAACATGTAGTGGATCTTGGACGCGTTGCTCACGATCTGGTCCATGGCCACCAGCGCGAAGTTGACGGTCATGATCTCCACCACCGGCCGCAGGCCGGCCATGGCCGCGCCGATGCCGAGCCCGGTGAACCCGGCCTCGGTGATGGGGGTGTCCACCACGCGGCTGGGGCCGAACTCGGCGAGCATCCCCTTGGTCACCTTGAAGGCGCCGTCGAAGTGCCCGATGTCCTCGCCCATGAGGAACACCGACTCATCGCGCTGCATCTCCTCGCGCAGCGCCTGCGCGAGCGCCTCGCGGTAGGTCACCTGGGCCGGCCCGTCGCCGCTCATGGGTTCACCAGCGCGCTGCCGCGCGCGTCGTCGTTCCAGGGCTGGGCGTACACCTGGTCGGCCAGCTCGTCCACCGGGACCTCCGGGCTGCCCTTCGCGAACTCCGTGGCGTCGTCCACCACCTGGTCCACCTCGGCCTGCATCTGCGCGATGGCATCGGCATCCATGATTCCCTCGCCCAGCAGCACCCTCTCGAACGTGACCAGCGGGTCGCGCGCCTTCCACCGCTCCTTCTCGTCGGCGTCCCGCACGGTGTCGGGGTCGCTCATGGAGTGGCCCTTGTAGCGGTAGGCCAGGAGCTCCACGCACGCGGGCCGGCGCTCCTCGCGCGCGAGCCGCGCGGCCTCGCTGATGGCCGCGCGAACCGCCAGCACGTCCATGCCGTCCACCTTCCACGACTCGATGTCGTAGGCCGCGGCGCGCGGGTAGAAGTCCTCCACGGCGGCGGCGCGCTCCACCGGGGTGCCCATGCCGTACTGGTTGTTGAGGATGAGGAACACGATGGGCAGGTCCCACAGGCCCGCCATGTTGAAGCACTCCGACACCACGCCCTGGTTGGCGGCGCCCTCGCCGAACATGGTCACCGACACCCGGTCGTCGCCGCGGTAGTGCGACGCCCACGCCAGGCCCAGGGCCAGCGGGACGGCGCCGCCCACGATGCCGTAGCCGCCGTAGAACGCCCGCTCGCGGTCCATCAGGTGCATCGACCCGCCGCGTCCGCCGCAGATGCCGGTGGCGCGGCCCAGGAGCTCGGCCATGATGGCCCGCGGGTCGGTGCCCCGGGCCAGCGCCTGGCCGTGCTCGCGGTAGGTGGAGGTGAGGGGGTCGTCCGGGCGGAGCGCGCTGACCGTGCCCACGATGGCCGCCTCCTCGCCGATGGCCAGGTGCAGGAACCCGCCGATGCGCCCGGCCATGTACTCCTCGGACGCCCGCTCCTCGAAGCGCCGGATCAGGGTCATGGCGCGCAGCATGTCGCGCATCTCCTCGGGCGGCGGCACGGGGGGCGGCGAGGTGCTCATTCCGTGTCCTCCAGGTGCAGTTCCACCACGGTCACGTCGCGCCACTCGCGGCCCACGCGGCCGTGCGCGCGGTGCGTGCCCACGGGGCGGAAGCCCCGGCCGGTGGCAAGCGCCAGCCCGGCGTCGTTGCCCTGCAGGATCATGCCCACCAGCTTCCAGTAGCCCAGGGCGGGGGCCTCGTCGATGAGGTGGTCCAGCATGGCCCCGCCGGCACCGCGCCCGCGCGCGTGGTCGCCCACGTACACCGTGTACTCGGCCACGCCGTCGTACCAGGGCCGGTGCGAGAACGGGGCCAGGGCCGACCAGCCCATCACCGCGCCGTCCTCCTCCATCACCCACACCGGCGCCCGCTCCCCGCGCGCGGCCAGCCATGCGCGCCGCTCGTCGGCGTGGTGCGGGCCCTCGGCGAACGTGGCCACGCCGGTGGCGATGGCCTCGTCGTAGATGGCCCCGATGGCGCCCGCGTCGGGGTCCCCGGCCCTCCTGATCAGGCGCTCGCGCGACGACACGTCCTCCAGCATAGAACGACGTGACGTGGCGCCGGCGCGGCTCATCGCGTGCCCAGCCCCGCGGGCCTGTTGGCCAGGGTGAGCGTGACGGTGCGCTCCTGCCCGTCGCGCAGCACGGTCACGGTGATGCGGTCACCCACCTTGCGGCTGGCCACCGCCTGGCTCACGTCGGCCATGTCGGTCACCGGCTGGCCGTTCACCTCCACGATCAGGTCGGCACCGCGCGGCACCTCGGCGTCCGCGTCCTTGGCGGGCACCAGGCCGGCGCGTGCCGCGGGGCCGTCCTCCACCGTCTCGGCCAGCAGCACGCCGCGGCGGCCCTCCAACCCCAGCTTCTCGGCCAGCGCGGGCGTGAGCTCGCGGCCGGTGATGCCGATCCACGCGTGCCGCGGCGTGCCGTCCTCGATGATGGACTGCGCGATGGGCTCGATGGTGTCGATGGGCACGGCGAACCCGATCCCCACGTTGCCGCCGGTCTGGCTGGCGATCTGGGTGTTCATGCCGATCACCCGTCCCGCGCGGTCGAACAGCGGCCCGCCGGAGTTGCCCTGGTTGATGGCGGCGTCGGTCTGGATGGCGTTCTGGATGGCGAAGCCATTGGGCGACTCGATGGTGCGCTTGAGCGCCGACACGATGCCGGTGGTGGCCGTGCGCTCGTAGCCGTAGGGGTTGCCGATGGCCACCACGTCCTGGCCCACCACCAGCCCGGCGCTGTCGCCCAGCGGCACCGGCCGCACCCCGGCGGGCACCTCGCCCACCTTCAGCACGGCCAGGTCGGTGGAGTTGTCCACCCCGAGCACCTCGGCCTTCTCCTCCGTGCCGTCCGAGAACGTCACGGTGGTGGACGTGGCGCCGTCCACCACGTGCGCGTTGGTGAGGATGTGTCCCTTGTCGTCCACCACGAAGCCCGAGCCGAACCCGGCGCCCTCGCGCCCGCGCACGCTCACCAGCACCACCGCGGGTGACTCGCGCCGCACCAGCTCGGCCACGCTCAGCGCGCGGCCGTCGGTGACCGGCGCCTCGGCGCCCCGCGCGGCCTGGGCGGGGGCGGATGCCACGATGGCCGGCGCCTCCTCGCGCACGATGGTGGTGGGCTCATCATCGAACCCGCCGGTGGCGCCCACCACGCCCAGCGCCACTCCGGCGCCGATCAGGGCGGGTATCACCAGGGTGGCGGCGCGCCCGATGCGCGACTGCGAGCGGGGGCGCTGCTGGGGCTGCGTGTCGTCGTCCATGCACGCTTTGTACCGGGTGATCTTTAGGGGTGGGTTATGACCGGTACCATCGCGCCATGCCCGAGCGGGTACTGGTTGTCGACGACGAGAAGTCCATCCGGCGGATGGTGGAGTACGCCCTCGAGGAGGGCGGCTTCGAGGTGCTGTCGGCCGGTCGCGGGGATGACGCCCTGGAGATCATCGAGCGCGAGCCGGTGGACCTGGTGGTGCTTGACCTCATGCTGCCCGGCATCGACGGCATCGAGGTGTGCCGTCGCATCCGCGCCACCCGCAACGTGCCCATCATCATGCTGTCGGCGCGCGACGACGAGGTGGACAAGGTGCTGGGCCTGGAGATGGGCGCCGACGACTACGTCACCAAGCCCTTCTCGCCGCGCGAGTTGGTGAGCCGGGTGAAGGCCAACCTGCGCCGGGCCCGCGTGGTGCCCGTGCAGGAGGACCCGGTGCGGGTGGGCGACATCGAGATCGACCCCGCCGCGCGCACGGTCACCCGCGACGGCGAGGACATCCCGCTCACGTTCTCCGAGTTCGAGATCCTGCTCAAGCTCATGAAGTCCCCCCGTCGGGTGTTCACCCGCGAGGAGCTCATGGACCACCTGTGGAACGGGTCGTTCTACGGCGATCTCCGCAGCGTGGACGTCCACGTGCGCCACCTGCGCCAGAAGGTCGAGCGCGATCCCGCCAACCCCGTGCTCATCCGCACGGTGCGCGGCGTGGGATACGCGCTCGGGCGGGAGGACGGGTCACCGGAGTGAGCCGGCCCCGGGGACGCACCGGGCTCCAGACCTGGCTGATCGGGTCCTTCATCACGCTGGGCGTGGCCGCGAGCCTGCTGATGTTCCTGGTGCTGCTGCCCACGCTCGAGGGCAGCGTGGTCACCACCGCCACCGACCGGACGTCGGGCACCACCGTGGGCGTGCTGGAGGACCTGTCCGAGGTGCCGGGCGCGGGCTTCGGCCTGACCGACGCCGAGGGCGACGCCTACGTGCGGCGCGTGGCCGACCAGGTGCGCGGCGCGGCCCGCTACTACGACATCGCCACCGGCTGGCACGTGGCCGACCTCAGCGCGGCGCCCGGGGCGTTCCCGTCGGAGGACGAGCTCACGCCCGAGGGCGACCTGGCCAACAAGTCGGTGTCGCCGGCGCCCGTGCGCGTGCGCGTGGCCGAGGGCCCCGACAACCAGCGCACGGTGTACTCGGCCGTGCGCGTGACGCAGGGCGGCAACGTGGTGGGCATCGCCGAGGTGGCGGTGCCCGTGCCGCCACCGACGGCCGAGATCGGCGCGCTGCAGCGCCGGGTGCTCTTCGCCGTGGTGCTGGTGCTGCTGGTGGCCACCATCGCCGGCATCGCCATGGCCCGCATCCTGGGCCGGCGCATCGGGCGCGTGGCCACCACCGCGGCCAGCCTGTCGTCGGGCGACCTCTCCGCGCGTGCACCCGAGGCCTCGCCCCGCGAGGTGGCCACCCTGGCCGGCGGCCTCAACCGCATGGCCGATCGCGTGCAGGACCTCATCGGCACCGTCACGGGCGAGCGCGACCGCGCGCGCACCCTGGTGGCGGGCCTGTCGGAGGGCGTGCTGCTCATCGACCCGGACGACCAGGTGATCGTGGCCAACGACGCCGCCGTGCGGATGACCGGCATGGCGGCGGGCGGGCAGACCGGGCGCGACGACCTCGACCCGGCCATCGGCGCCCTCGTGGCCCGCGCCCGTTCGGAGGGCGAGCCCGCCGGGGATGACGAGGTGCCCACCGCCGACGGCGGCGCCATGGCCGTGGGCGCGGTGCCCCTGCAGGAACCCGCGGGCACGGTGGTGCTCACCCTCCGCGACGTCACGCAGGAGCGCGCGCTCGCCCGCACCCGGCGCGAGCTGGTGGCCAACGTGTCGCACGAGCTCAAGACCCCCGTGGCGGCCATCCGCGGCCTGCTGGAGCTCATGGAGGATGACTCCCTGCCCCCGGACGCCCGCCGGGAGTTCGTGGGGCTCATGAGCACCGAGGCCGCGCGGCTGCAGCGCCTGGTGGATGAGCAACTGCAGCTGGCCCGCCTGGACGCCGGCGCGCTGCCGCTGGAGCGCGAGCCCATGGACCTGGCGGCGGTGGTGCGCGCGGCGGCCCGCCCGCGTGCGGTGCTGGCCCAGCGCGAGGGGGTGGAGCTGCGCGTGGACGCGGCGTCCCCCGTGCCCATGGACGGCGACCCGGCGCGCCTGGAGCAGGTGCTGCTGATCCTGCTCGACAACGCCGCGCGCCACACCCCGCCCGGCGGCACCATCACCGTCACGGCACACGTGCAGGGGGGCGACGCCGTGATGGCCGTGGCCGACACGGGCGAGGGAATCCCGCCCGACGCCATCGGCAGCGTGTTCGACCGCTTCTACCGCGTGGATGCCGCGCGCGAGCGCGATGATCGCCAGGGCGCGGGCCTGGGCCTGGCCATCGCCCGGGGCATCGCCCGGGCCCACGGCGGCGACATCGCGGTGCGGTCGGAGCCCGGCGAGGGGGCGGTGTTCACGGTGCGCCTGCCCCGTGACCCACGGCTAGGCTCCTCGGCATGAGCCAGCCCGTGGCCATCGTCACCGGTGCCGGTCGCGGCGTGGGCCGCGCCACCGCCGAGCGCCTGGCCCGGGGCGGGTACCAGGTGGTGGCGGGGGTGCGTGACATGGATCGCGCGCGCGCCGACTACGGCGACCAGCCGGGCATCACCCTGGCGCAGCTCGACGTCACGCGCTCCGACCACATCGCCGCCGCCGTGGCCACGGCCACCGGGCTGGCGGGCGGCGGTGCCATCGACGTGCTGGTGAACAACGCCGGGCACGCCATGATGGGCGCGCAGGAGAACGGCGACCTGCAGGTGGCCCGCGACATGTTCGAGACCAACCTGTGGGGGGCCGCCGCCATGGTGCAGGCCGTGGTGCCCGCCATGCGCGAGGCACGCCGGGGCACCGTGGTGACCGTGTCGTCCATCGGCGCGCGCCTCACCAACCCGCTGGTGGGCTTCTACCACGGGTCCAAGTACGCCCTGGCGTCGTTCTCGGAGGCGCTGGCCAACGAGGTGGGCCACTTCGGCGTGCGCGTGGTGATGATCGAGCCCGGCATGATCGACACCGACTTCCCGTCGGCCACCGTGCTCACCGGCGGGGTCACCGAGCCCGACTCGCCCTACGCCCCCCTGTTCCAGGACCTGCGCGCGGGGTTCGGCCGGTGGCGCGCGCGCGACGACGCCAGCACGGCCGGTTCGTGCGCCGAGGTCATCTGGGACGCCATCCAGTCGGACCAGCCGCCCATGCGCATCGTCGTGGGCGATGACGCCCTCGAACTCGACCGTGCCCTCCGTGAGTCGGCGGACGACCACGAGTTCCAGGCCCGTGCCCGGGACTTCCTGGGCATCGACTGGCCCCCCGTGCCCCCGGCCGCGCGCGACTGATGCGCGTGGTGCTGGCGCCGGCGCCGTTCAAGGCGGCGCTCGGCCCGGCGGATGCCGCCGCCGCCATGGCCATCGGCGCGCGCCTGGCCGGCGCGGAGTGCGTGCAGGTGCCCGTGGCCGATGGCGGCGAGGGCACCCTCGACGCCCTGGTGGGCGCGGCGGGTGGCACCTTCGTGGACGCCCCGGCGCGCGACCCGCTGGCCCGCCCCATCACGGCGCAGTACGGCCTGCTGCCCGACGGCACCGCGGTGGTGGAGCTGGCCCGGGCATCCGGCTACGAGCGGCTGGCCGACGCCGAGCGCGATCCCGAGGCCACCACCACCGCGGGCACGGGTGACCTTGTCCGGGCGGCGCTCGACCGCGGGTGCACCCGTGTGATCGTGGGCGTGGGGGGCAGCGCCACCACCGATGGCGGCCTGGGCATGGCCATCGCGCTGGGCGCGCGCGTGCGGGATGCGCAGGGCGCCGAGCTGCCGGGCACGGGCGCGGCGCTTGGCCGCGTGCAGCGGGTGGACCTGTCGGGGCTGCATCCGGGCCTGGCCACCACGCCCATCGAGGTGGCCTGCGATGTGGGCAACCCGCTGGTGGGGCCCCGTGGAGCCGCGCAGGTGTACGGGCCCCAGAAGGGCGCATCGCCAGATGCGGTGGACCGGCTGGACGCCGGCCTGGCCCACCTGGCGCGGGTGTTGGCCGCGCAGGGGCTGCCCGACGTGGCGGCCACCCCGCGTGCCGGCGCCGCGGGCGGGGCCGCCGGGGGCATGGCCGCCATGCTGGGCGCGCGCCTCACCGACGGCGCCCAGGTGGTGGCCGCGGCCGCCGGGCTGGATGCCGCGCTCGTGGGCGCCGATCTGTGCATCACGGGCGAGGGGCGCCTGGACGCCCAGACCCTTGCCGGCAAGGCCCCCGCGGCCGTGGCCGCCGCGTGCGCCCGGGCGGGGGTGCCGTGCGCGGGCCTGTTCGGGCATGTGGACGTGCCCCCGGGCGTGGCCCGGCAGATGGGCCTGGTGGCGGCGCTTCCCATCGGGCGCGCGGTGCGGCCCCTGCCCGAGGCCCTGGCCGCGACGGCCGACGACCTGGCCGCCGCAGCCGCGGCCGTGGTGGCGTTGGTAGGGTCACGCCCGTGAGCGGCAACCTGAAGGGCCTGGTGCTGTCGGGTGGCGCCGGCACGCGCCTGCGCCCCATCACCCACACCTCGGCCAAGCAGCTGGTGCCCGTGGCCAACAAGCCCGTGCTCTTCTATGGGCTCGAGGCCCTGCGCGATGCCGGCATCCGCGAGATCGGCATCATCATCGGCGACACCGGCGATGAGATCCGCGAGGCCGTGGGCGACGGGTCGGCGCTGGGCGTGGAGGTCACCTTCATCCCGCAGTCGGCACCGCTGGGGCTGGCGCATGCGGTGCTCACCGCCGAGGAGTTCCTGGGCGATGACCCCTTCGTGATGTACCTGGGCGACAACCTGCTGCGCGACGGCATCACCCCGCTGGTGCAGGAGTTCCGCGCCTCCGACCCCGACGCCATGATCCTGCTGCAGCACGTGCCCAACCCCCAGAGCTACGGCGTGGCGGTGCTGGACGGCGACCGGGTGGTGAACCTGGAGGAGAAGCCGAAGGAGCCCAAGAGCGACCTGGCGCTGGTGGGGGTGTACATGTTCACGCCGGCCATCCTGGACGCCGCAAAGTCCATCGAGCCGTCGCCCCGCGGCGAGCTGGAGATCACCGACGCCATCCAGTACCTCATCGACCAGGGGCGCCGCGTGGAGCCGCACGTGGTGACCGGCTGGTGGAAGGACACCGGCCAGGTGGAGGACATGCTGGAGGCCAACCGGCTCATCCTCGATGTCATCGAGCCCCGCGTGGACGGCGAGCTGGTGGACAGCGACATCGAGGGCCGGGTCATCATCGAGGAGGGCGCGCGCCTGGTGAACAGCCACGTGCGCGGCCCCGCGGTGATCGGCCGTGACTCGGTGGTGGAGAACGCCTACATCGGGCCGTACTCATCCATCTCCACCGGCTGCGTGGTGCGCCGCGCGGAGATCGAGCACTCCATCCTGCTGGAGCGGGTGCACGTGGAGGACCTGGACGCCCGGGTGGAGAGCAGCCTCATCGGCCGCGACGTGACCATCTCACGCACCGACGCCAAGCCGCGGGCCTACCGGTTCGTGCTGGGCGACTCGTCGGTGATCGGCCTCACGTAGGACGCGCGGTGCGGGCGCTGGTCATCGGGCATCGGGGCATGCTGGGCACCGACCTCATGGCGCACCTGGCCGCCGCCGGGCACCAGGCCACGGGCCTCGACCTGCCCGACATCGACATCACCGACCGCCGGCGCACCATCCGCATGGTCAGCGAGGCGGCACCCGACGTGGTGTTCCACCTGGCGGCATGGACCGACGTGGACGGCGCCGAGGAGCACGAGGAGCAGGCGCTGGTGGTGAACGGCGAGGGCACGCGCAACGTGGCCATCGCCGCGCGCGAGGCCGGTGCCGCGCTGGTGGCCGTGAGCACCGACTACGTGTTCCCGGGGACGGGTGGGCCGTACGCCGAGGACGACGCCACCGACCCCATCCAGGCCTATGGCCGCACCAAGCTGGCGGGTGAGCGCCTGGCCGAGCTCGAGTACCCCGATGGCACGCGCATCGCGCGCACGGCATGGCTGTACGGCGCGAATGGCCGCAACTTCGTGGACACCATGATCGGCCTGGGGTCCGACCCGGCGCGCGACCACGTGGACGTGGTGGCCGACCAGGTGGGCTGCCCCACGTGGACCAAGGACCTCTGCCCGGCCCTGGTGGACATCGCCGGGCTGCCCGCCGGCGTCTACCACGCGGCCGGTGGCGGCAGCACCAGCTGGGCCGACCTCGCGCGCGAGGCGTTCCGCCTGGCGCAGGTGGACTGCGAGGTGCGTGACACCACCACCGAGGCCTTCGCGCGCCCGGCGCCGCGACCCGCGGTGAGCGTGCTCGAGGTGACCCACGAGGGAGCCCCGCGCCTGCGCGCGTGGGAGGATGCCCTCGCCGACTACATCAGGGAGCGTTCGTGAAGGTCCTCATCACCGGCGGGTGCGGGTTCATCGGGTCCGAGGTCATCCGCGTGGCCATCGAGAGGGGCCACCACGTGGTCAACCTCGACAAGCTCACCTACGCGGGCAACCCGGCCAACGTGGCCGAGTTCATGGACAGCCCGCAGTACGCGTTCATCCACGGCGACATCGCCGACCCGCAGGTGGCCGCGCAGGCCGTGGAGGGCTGCGAGGTGGTCATCAACCTGGCCGCCGAGAGCCACGTGGACCGCTCGCTGCACAACCCCACGGAGTTCATCCAGACCGACGTGGTGGGCACGGCCACGCTCATCATGGCGGCGCGCGCGGCCGGGGTGCGGCGGTTCGTGCAGGTGAGCACCGACGAGGTGTACGGCTCCATCCCCACCGGCGCCTTCACCGAGACCGACCCCATCCAGCCGTCGTCGCCCTACTCGGCCAGCAAGGCCGGCGGCGACCTGCAGGCGCTGGCCATCCACCACACGTTCGGGTACGACATCGTCATCACCCGCGGGTCCAACACCTACGGCCCGCGGCAGTACCCCGAGAAGCTGGTGCCGCTGTTCATCACCAACGCGCTCGACGGCCTGCCGCTGCCGGTGTACGGCGACGGCCAGCAGGTGCGTGACTGGATCCACGTGCGCGACCACGCCGAGGGCATCTGGTTCGCCATGGAGAACGGCGAGGCGGGCCAGGTGTACAACGTGGGCGGCGGCAACGAGTGGCCCAACCTGGAGATCACGCGTCGCATCCTGGCCCACACCGGCGCCTCGGACGACCTCATCACCTACGTGGAGGACCGCCCGGGCCATGACCGGCGCTACGCGCTGGATACCTCCAAGATGCGCGCCATGGGGTGGGCCCCGCAGGTGGACTTCGACGAGGGCCTGGCGTCCACCGTGGAGTGGTACCGCGACGGCCGCCCGTGGTGGGAGCCCATCAAGAGCGGCGAGTACGCCGAGTGGTACGCCACCAACTACGCGTCGCGGGGCTAGCGGATCCTCAGTCGCACGGGGTAGGTGCTGAAGTAGCGCATGCCCGTGGTGGCGTCGCGCACGTCGGCGTACACCGTGAGGGTCTCGCCCCGGCGATGGTCGTGCCGGTGCTCCACGGAGTAGCCGCCGCACCGTCCGCGCATCGTGCGTGACGTGGCGCGCGAGAAGTGCCAGCCGGTGCTGCCGTGGGCCGACTTGAAGCGGGTGACCACGCGGTGCCCCACGCCGCCCGACTGGCACCAGCGCATGGTGAGGCGGGTCCAGCGCGTGCCCGGCACCTGCCGGGCGGTCACCGACGTGACCTCGGGCAGGCTCACGCGGGCATCACCGCCCGCGCGCACCCAGTCGAGCCACGTGGCGTAGGTGCCCACGTGGGTGTAGGCCGTGGGCGCCGTGTTGTCGCACCCCTCGGGGCCGAACGACACGATGCCCACCAGCACCCCGCCGCTCTCCAGCGGGCCGCCGCTGTCACCCCAGCACGCGGCCGGCTCGGACGAGAAGGGCAGGGTGCCGCAGATGGTGCCCCATGGCGCGCCCAGCGACCGGCACTGGGCGGGGGTGGAGATGGAGATGCGCCCGGTGAGCAGCGTGGGGCTCCCGGCGGGGGCCTCGACGGACGCGCCCCACCCCGACACCCAGCCATCCGCGGCGTACGACGCCCGGGGGCCGCGCTGGTACTTCTCCACGGCCGGGTGGATGGACGGCGGCACGGGCCGCGCCAGGTGCAGCAGGGCGATGTCGTGCCCCCACCTGCGGGGGTCGTAGCGGGGGTACGCCGCGATGGCGTCCACCGCGTAGCGGTCATCCGCGGTGATGGTGGCGAGCGCCTGCTTCCCCGCGGCCACCTGCACCTGCTCCGGCCTGAGCCCGTAGGCGCAGTGCGCGGCCGTGACCACCCACTGCGGGTCCACCAGCGTGCCGGTGCAGTACTGCCCGGCGCGGCCGTCATCGGCCCCCACCTCCAGCAGCGCCACCACGTGGTCGCCGGTGGCCGGGTCGGCCGGTGCGCCGCCCACCACGCCGAGCGCCGCCGGCACCCCGGCCATGGCCAGCGCTCCCACGAGTATCGCCACCAGCCGCCGCATGGCGCGACGGTACCAGCGCATCAGCCCGTGGCAGGCGCCCCCGGTCCCGGACCATCCTTTCGGGTGGCCACCAGCGACCAGATGATCGAGATGGCCAGCGTGAGGATGATGACCGACAGCGACAGCCACACCGGCAGCTTGCCCACGGGGGTTTCCGACAGGATGAGCTTGGCCCCCGCGAACACCAGCAGGAACGCAAGGCCGTAGTGCAGGTGCACGAACCGTCGCAGCAGCCCCGCCAGGCAGAAGTACAGGGCGCGCAGCCCCAGCACGGCCATGGCGATGGACGCCCACACGATGAAGGTGTTGGTGGTGATGGCCAGCACGGCCGCCACGGAGTCGATGGCGAAGATGAGGTCGCTCGACTCGATGGCCACCAGCGCCACCAGAAGCAGCGTGGCCGCGCGGCGGCCGTTGACCTTCGTGATGAACCTGTTGCCGTCGTATTCGCCCATCACCGGCATGACGCGGCGCATCATGCGCACCATCACGTTGTTGCCGGGGTCGGTGGGCGCGTCGTGGCGGAACGCCAGCTTCCAGCCGGTGTACACCAGGAAGACGCCGAACACGTAGGCCGTCCAGAAGAAGGTCTCGAGCAGGGCGGAGCCCACGAAGATGAACACCAGGCGCATCAGCAGCGCCCCGATGACGCCCCAGAACAGCACCCGGTGCTGGTAGCGGTCGGGCACCGCGAAGTACCCGAAGATGAGCGCGAAGATGAACACGTTGTCCACCGAGAGCGCCTTCTCGATGAGGTACGCCGAGTAGTAGGTGGCCGCCACGTCGCCGCCCTGCCACCACCACATGATCAGGCCGAAGCCCAGGCCGGCGGCGATCCAGATGGCGCTCCATATGGCCGCCTCGCGGAACGACACCACGTGGTCGTCGCGGTGGAGGAACAGGTCGATGGCCAGCATCACCACGATGCCCGCGCCAAGCGCCAGCCACGCCCACACCGGTACCGCGAAGTCCATTGCCTCGGTCACGCGTCCCCCGCTCGATCAGTGGATGTCGAGCCGAGGTCTCCCCCACCCGGTGGGCGGGCGGCGCGGCCGGGGTCCCATGGGACCCGTAATGACGACCTGCGCGCTTGGCGGGGTACTCCCCTTGGCGGCGGGAACCCTACTGGTTCTCGAGCAGTTCCTCATCGGGAACGTCCCGCCAGACGCGGGCGGGGAGGCCGGCCACCAGCTTGCCGGCCGGGATGTCCTTGGTCACCAGCGCACCCGCGGCCACGAAGGCCTCCTCGCCGATCTCGATGCCCGGGAGGATCACCACGCCGCCGCCGATGCGCGCCGCGCGCCGGATGGTGGCGCCCTTCAGCATCCCGTGGCGCGCCTCGGTGCGCCCCATGAAGTTGTCGTTGGTGGTGGTGACGCACGGCGCGATGAAGACGTCGTCCTCCAGCGTGGACAGGCGCGTGATGTAGGAGTTGCTCTGGATGGAGCACCGCGCGCCGATGTCCACCTGGTTCTCGATGCACACGCCGCGTCCCACGCCGCAGTCCTCGCCGATGGTCACGTTCTCGCGCACGAAGGCCTGGTCGCCGATGACCGTGCGGGCGCCCACCGTGCTGCCGGCGAACACCACCGCGCCCGAGCACACCGTGACGCTCTCGCCCAGCACGAGCCCGGGCAGGTCCTTCTTCTTGGCGGTGGAGCGGCTGGCCAGCTTGGGCGTCTTGCCCAGCACGACGTTGTCCTGGATCACGCAGCCCGGCCCGATGACCGTGCCCGCGTGGATGACCACGTTGGCGCCGATCTCGACGTCGTCGGGGACCTGCACGCCCTCGCCCAGCACCAGGTTCTCGCGGCTCATCGGGATGCCCCCTCCAGGGTGATGGGCCGGCCGGATTCGGCCAGCGACCTGTCCATGGCCTCCAGCACCTCCACGGTGGCCAGCCCGGCCCAGCCGTCGGCGATGGGGGCGGTACCCGACCGGATGCTGTCGAGGAAGTGCTGGCACACCAGGCGCAGCGGCTCGGCGGTGTCGATCTTCGGGCTGAAGATGTCGCCGGAGCGCACCTGGATGTATTCGCCGTACTCGCCCGTGCGGGGCACCGGGCCCTTGTCGTACACGGTGATCTTGCGCTCGCTCTCCATGTCGTCGAACACCACCATGCGCTCGGACCCGATGACGGTCATGCGGCGCATCTTGTGGGGGTCGAGCCACGACAGGTGCAGGTGGCCGATGACGCCGCTCTCGAACAGGATGCGCCCGAACACCACGTCCTCCACGCCGTCCTGCAGGTAGCACGCACCGGTGGCCGACACCTCCACGGCGGGCTGGCCCACGATGTGCAGCATCACGCTGATGTCATGCGGCCCCAGGCTCCACAGGGCGTTCTCGTCCTTGCGCACGATCCCCAGGTTGAGGCGGTTGCCGTACAGGTAGTGCACCTGGCCCAGGTGGCCGGTGTCCACCAGCTCCTTCACCTTGGTGACGCCCGGGTGCAGCACCAGCAGGTGATCCACCATGCAGGTGACGCCCGCGGCCCCGGCGGCCTCGGCCACCGCACGGGCGTCGGCGGCGGTGAGCGCCAGCGGCTTCTCCACGAACACGTGCTTGCCGGCCTCGATGGCCTTGAGGGCCAGGGCCGCGTGGGTGGGCACGGGCGTTGCGATGACCACCGCGTCGGTGTCGGGGTCGGCCAGCACCTCGTCGAGGCTGGTGGTGAAGCGCGTGCGCGGGAAGGCCGCGCGGTGGCGGTCGAGCAGCCCCTCGTCCAGGTCGCAGGCCCAGCGCAGCTCGGAGCCCTCGAGGCGGTCGAAGTTGCGCGCCAGGTTGGGGCCCCAGTACGACATCCCCACCACGGCCACCCGAAGGGGCGTCACAGCGTCCACACGTTCTCCCCCCGGGGCACGGCGTTGCGGAAGTCCATCACCAGCCTGCTCCTGTCGGCCACGCGCTGCCAGTCGATCCCGGAGTGCGCGGTCACCACCACCACCGCGTCGGCGCCCTCCAGGGCGTCGTCGCTGAGGTCGACGCTGCGCATGGCCACATCCACGCCGTGCCCGGGCTGAAGCGCCGGCACGTGCGGGTCGTGGTAGCTCACGTCGGCCCCGCGCTCGCGCAGCAGGGAGATCACCTTGAGCGCCGGGCTCTCGCGCATGTCGTTGACGTCGGCCTTGTAGGCCACGCCGATCACCAGCACCTTCGCGCCCTTGAGCGCCTTCTCGTGCTCGTTCAGCGCGCGCGCCAGCTTGCTCACGCAGAAGTACGGCATCTGCGAGTTGATCTTGCCCGCGAGCTCGATGAACTCGGTGTGGAAGTCGTACTCGCGCGCCTTCCATGTGAGGTAGAAGGGGTCGATGGGGATGCAGTGGCCCCCCAGCCCCGGCCCCGGGCGGAACGGCATGTAGCCGAACGGCTTGGTGGCCGCGGCGTCGATGACCTCCCACACGTCCACGCCCATGCGGTCGCACAGGATGGCGGTCTCGTTGACCAACGCGATGTTGACGCTGCGGAAGACGTTCTCGAGGATCTTGGTCATCTCGGCCACCTCGGGGGTGGACACCGGCACCAGGCTGTCGAACGCCCGGCCGTAGACGTCCATCACCTTCTGCGTGCACGCGGGGGTGAGGCCACCCACCACCTTGGGCGTGCTGCGCGTGGTCCAGTCCTCGCGGCCCGGGTCCACCCGCTCGGGGCTGAACGCCAGGTGGAAGTCGGTGCCGGCCGAGAGGCCGAACTCCTCGAGGATGGGCGCCAGCTCCTCGCGCGTGGTGCCCGGGTACGTGGTGCTCTCCAGCACCACCAGCTGGCCCTTCTGCAGGCGCGGGGCGATGTCGCGCGCGGCGCCCAGCACGGCGCCGAGATCCGGCTCGCGGTGCTCATCCAGCGGCGTGGGCAGGCAGATGATGATGGCCTCGAGGTCGGTGATCTCGTCCAGGTCGGTGCCCGCGCGCAGCGTGCCGGCCTCCACCAGCGGGGCCAGGCGCTCCGACGGCACGTCCTCGATGTGCGAGATGCCACGGTTGATGGCGGCCACCTTGTCGTCCACCACGTCGAGCCCGAGCACGGGCACTCCCGCCTCGGCGAACACCACGGCGAGCGGCAGCCCGACATAGCCGAGGCCGATGACGCCCACGCGGGGCGTGGGGGCGCTCACGAGGAGGCCCCGGGGATGTTGGTTCTCGGCGCAGTCAGCGGCGGTATCGTAACCCGTATGGCCGATGCGGCGCTTGCCGGGCTCCCCCGGATCGTGCGTGCCCACGATGAGGTGCGCTGGCGGGGGCAGGTGCTCACCACCCTCGGGCTGGCGGCATTGTCGTACTGGCTCATCGTCTGGCTCGCCGGCGGACCCGTGCAGGCCCTGCCCGCGGGAGTGGTGGGGCTGTCGGCACTGGTCCTGGCGCTCGCCCTGGGCGCGGTCACCAGCCGCCGCCGGGTGGCGCACGGGTTGCTCACCCTCCGGCCGCCACGCGGAATGGTGCACGAGACCGTGGCCGACGCCCGCGAGCGCCGCGTGCGCGCGGCCACCATCATGTTCCTGGGCGTGGCGGTGCTGCTGCTGCTCGACACCGTGGTGAGCGGCATCGGCGCCACCGCCGCCCTGGTGGCGGGTGCCGGCGTGGGGGCGGGGATCATCGATCGCCTGGAGGCGCGCCGCTGGGAGCGCGCCGAGGACGACCAGGACCTGCGCATATTCCTGGTGCTGCGCCCCAACGCGCTCATCGCCAGCATGGGCGTGCAGGACGCCTACGCACTGCCGCGCGCCCGCTCCGCGCCCGATGATGAGCCGGGGGAGTTCCCCGGCACCTGGATCTAGCCCAGCTCCTCCACCACGGCGCGCGCGATGGCCTGTGCCGCGTGGCCGTCGCCGTAGTACGGCGGACGCTCCGCCGGCATGGACAGGTCGGCCAGGGCCGCCTGCACCCGGGCGGCGTCCATGCCGGTGAGCGCGTTGAACCCGCCGTCCACGGTCTCCACCCACTCCGTGGTGTCGCGCAGGGTGATGCACGGCACGCCGTGGAAGTAGGCCTCCTTCTGCACGCCACCCGAGTCGGTGACCACCGCGCGCGCGTTGATGAGCAGGTTGGTGAAGTCCAGGTACCCCGCCGGGGGCGCCAGCACCAGCCCCGGCACCTCCTCGAGGGCCTGCCAGCGCCCGGAGGGCTGCAGCTTGGCCCGCGTGCGCGGGTGCACCGGGAAGATGGCGGGCTGGCCCAGCGACGACAGCACCTGCACCATGCGGTCGAGGGCCTCGGGGGTGTCGGTGGCCGCGGCCCGGTGGATGGTGACCAACAGGTAGCCCCCCGGCTCCAGGCCGTGGTCCGCCGGGCCCGGACGCTCCAGCGCCAGCGGCGCGAACATGCGGCTGGCGTCGAACATCACGTCGCCCACCAGGTGCACGCCACTCGTGATGCCCTCCGCCACCAGGTTGTCCACGGCCTGGCGGGTGGGGCACAGCAGCACGCGCGACAGGTGGTCGGTGACCACTCGGTTCTGCTCCTCGGGCATCGACTTGTCGAACGACCTGAGGCCCGCCTCCACATGTGCCAGGGGCACGTCGTTCTTGGCGGCCACCAGGGCACCGGCCAGGGTGGTGGTGGTGTCGCCGTACACCAGCACGGCGTCGGGCCGGGCGTCGCGCACCACGTGCTCGAACCGCTCCATCATGATGGCCAGCTGGTGCACGGGGGTGCCGGGCCCCACGTCCAGGGCGTGGTCGGGCGCGGGGATGCCCAGCTCGTCGAAGAACAGGTCGGCCAGCTCGGGGTCGTAGTGCTGGCCCGAGTGGACCAGGATCTCCTCGCCCTGGGCGCGCAGGGCGGCGCAGAGGGGGGCGGCCTTCACGAACTGCGGGCGGTTGCCCACGAGGGAGACGATGCGCACGGGGCTCCTAGAGGCCGGCGAAGCCGATGGTGGACAGGCGCTGCGTGATGCGCGCGAGGTTACCCGTGAGCACCATGATGCCCAGCACGATCATCAGCGCCCCGCCGATGGCGTTGACGGCATACCAGCGATCGCGAAGCCACTTCGACGCCGACAGCGTCTGGGTCATGAAGATGCCCGCCAGGAGGAACGGGATGCCCATGCCCAGGGAATAGACGAACAGCAGCAGCGCGCCGGCGGCGGGCGATCCGGTGGGGGCGGCGTAGGTGAGGATGCTCCCGAGGATGGGCCCGATGCAGGGCGTCCAGCCCACGGCGAAGGCCGCGCCCACCAGGCCCGCGCCCACCAGCGTCTCCGGGCGGCGGGACAGCCGCACGTGCCGGTCGGACTGGAACCAGCCCAGGCGCGGCAGGAGGATCATGGCGGCGCCGAAGATGATGAGCACGATGCCGGCCACCAGGTTCAGCACCGCGCGATCGCGCGCCAGCGACCGGCCGATGAGCCCCGCGCTGGCGCCGAACAGGGCGAACATGACGGCGAAGCCCATCACGAACGCGGCGGTGGGCCGCAGCACCGACTTCCACCGCTGCTCCACCTGGTTGGCGGGCACGCCCGAGATGAACGACAGGTAGCCGGGCACCAGGGCCAGCACGCAGGGCGACGCGAATGACACGAAGCCGGCGGCGAAGGCCACGGCAAGGGATATGAGGGAGAGCTGGGCCACCTGCGCGCCATGGTATCCCCGGTTCGCGCATCCCCGGGTGGCGCGTGCCTGCGCGCGGTACCTGTGTCAGGCCACCCGCGGCGGCCGGGTCTTCACCCAGCTGTAGATGATGCTGGTGCCCAGCACCACCACGATCACCGTGAGCGACAGCCAGATGGGCGGGTGCCAGAAGTCCTTCACCAGCATCTTGGCGCCGACGAACGCCAGCACGATGGCCAGCCCGTACGACAGGTACGGGAAGCGGTCCACCAGGCCCTCCAGCACGAAGAACAGCGATCTCAGGCCCATGAGGGCGAAGGCGTTCACCGCGAACACCAGGAACGGCTCGCGCGTGACCCCGAACGCCGCCGGGATGGAGTCGAGAGCGAACACGATGTCTGTGCCGGCCAGCATCACCAGCACCACGGTGAGGGTGGTGTACATCCACTTGCCATCCACCTTCACGCGGAACTTCTGGCCCTCGTAGGTACCGGTCATGGGCAGGCGCCGCTTGATGAGCTTGAGGATGGCCGACTTCTCGGGGTCGGCGGGCTCGTCCACGTGCCGGATGAGCTTCCACGCGGTGTACAGCAGGAAGGCCCCGAACAGGTACAGCACCCATTCGGCCTTCGCGATGACCACGCCGCCCACGAGGATGGCGATCAGGCGCAGCCCCAGCGCGATGAGGATGCCGATGGTGAGCACCCGCAACTTGGCCGCGGGGGGCACGGCGAAGAACGCGAACAGCACGATGAACACGAAGACGTTGTCCATCGACAGCGAGTACTCCAGCAGGAACCCCGACAGGTACTCGGTGGCATACCGGCTGTCGAACGCCACGCCCACCACCACGGCGAACACGAGGCCAAGGCTTATCCAGATGCCGGTCCAGATGAGGGCCGTGCGGAGGCCCATCTCGCGGTCGGCCTTCGAGATGAACAGCAGGTCGACCGCGATGACGATGACCGTGCCGGCCACCAGCGCGATCCATGCCCAGAGAGGGACGTTCACGGGGCGGCAGTCTGGCCGACGCCGCCCGGCGCCGCCCGGTTCAGGGGGTGAATGCCATCTTTCGTGACGGTCCCTGCGCCGGTTCCCAACGCACGGTCCTCACGCCCCAGTGGTACAGCGATCGGTACCCCAGCGCGCGGATGACGCCCAGGTTCAGGTCCAGCCGCCGCGTGGCCGTGAGCCCGGGGCCCCAGTCGCGGCGCTGCGCGACCACGCAGCGCTTCCCGTTCGGGAGGCAGATGCGCACATGGGCGCCACAGGGCACCAGGTCGCTCCCCACCGTCAGGTCCATCATCCGGGTCTGCGGGTGGCCCGGGCAGAAGTTCCCCTCATCCCACGCGCTGTACGCGCTGGCCTGGGTGATGCCCCGCGGCAGGACCACCTGGCGTGCCGCCGCCGGCGTGCCCGCCGGGGCCGCCGACACGGGCGCCGAGGGCATGGTGCTGGGCATGGCGCCCATGGCGGTGGCAGCGACTGCGGTGATGCACGTGGCCGTGAGGGCCAGGATGAGTGCGATGCGACGGGGCAGGACGCCTCCATGACGGTGACGGGATCGGTGACCCTATCCATTCGGGGGGGAGTCGCAACCCCATGGCCCCGCACGGAGCGTGAAAGCGGGAACTGTTCATTTTCCGCTATGAGCAGGACATACGTCCGCGGAAGCGCCGCCGGGGGCGGCGGGAATGCGTAGGGGGCGGGTGATGGGCCGTGCAGGGATCGAACCTGCGACCTTGGGATTAAGAGTCCCCTGCTCTACCAGCTGAGCTAACGGCCCGCGGGCACGCTAGCACCGGGCAGGTGGCGGGGGAAAGGGTTCAGCCCGCGGAGGAGCCCTGCTTCGTGAGCTCGGACAGCCGCTGGCGGATGTCGGGGGCCACGGTGTCCTCCGGGGCCAGGTCCAGGAACCGCTGGTAGGCCAGGATGGCCTGGTTGCGCTGGCCCGCCTGCTCGGCCAGCTGGCCCCAGTAGGCGTACATCTGCGCGTCGCGGGGGTTGATGCGCGTGTAGGCGGCCACCGCGGGCAGCGCGGCCGAGGGGTTGTTCTGCGAGGTGGCGATGGTGACCAGCCCCAGCACCACGTCCTGGTCGCCCGGGGCGCTCTTGACCGCCGCCTGGGCGTCGGCCAGCGCCTGCGGGTCGGTGCCCGACACGGCCAGGCGGGCCTGGGCCAGCGACGACAGCGCGATCCCGACGTCGGTCCGTGCCTGAACCAGGTCGGCCTTCGCGGTGGCGCTCTTGGGTGATGCCTTGGCGGCCGCCTGCGCGGTGGAGAGGTTGGCCCGGGCCGTGGTGACCCGCGCCTGGGCATCGTCCACGGCCTGCACCAGGGGATCGGAGGCCGCGCATCCCCCGCCCACCGCCACGCCGCCCACCACCAGGCCGAACCCGGCGAAGACGATGATGGTGACGATGGCGATCGCCTTGATGACCTTCTTGTGATGCCTGCCGTCGAACAGCACGCGGCGACGCTACATGATCCGGGCTCGCGCCTCGGCGGCATCGGCCTCGATGGCACCGGCGTCCAGCAGCACGGCGCCGTCGGTGCCCAGCACCTGCTGGCCGTCCACCCAGGCGGCCACCACGGGCGAGCGCGGGTCCAGTGCCACCAGCGATGGATCGGCCTCGACGGGCGCCCCCTCGAAGGGCTGGACGGCCACCATGTCGGCGCGCTTGCCGGGCACCAGTGACCCCACCTCGCCCTGCATGCCCAGCACCGTGGCCGAGCCGATGGTGGCCATGGCCAGCATGTCGGCCGCACGGGGAGTGCCGCCGCGCCGCGCCACGCCCTCGGCGGCCCACCGGGCCTCATCGCGCAGGTCGTACGCCCCGGCGCTCGCGGGGCTGTCGGTGCCCAGGCCCACCGGCACGCCCAGCGCCTGCAGCACCTCCACGGGGGCGTCGCCGCACCTGAGGCGGGCGTTCGAGTGCGGGCAGTGCGCCACGCGCACGTCACGGGCCGCGAGCAGCGCGGCGTCCTCCTCGTCCAGTTGCACGCAGTGGGCGGCCACCAGCCCCGGGGCCAGGGCCCCGGCGGCCTCGAGGCGCGACACCACGCCGGGTCCCCCGCCGGGCCACCGCGCGGGGTCGCGGCCCACCGAGGTGATGGCCTCCACCAGCGGCCCCACCTGCTGGTCGAGCAGCATCACCTCGTCCGGGCTCTCGGCCACGTGGGCGGCCAGCGGCGCGGCGCCCAGGATGGGGTCGGCCAGCACCTCGCTCCACAGCTCGGGTCCCACGGTGTAGGGCGAGTGCGGCGACACCCCCATGCGCACCCGTGGGCCGGCCTGCTCGCGCGCCTGCAGCAGCGCCTCGCCGTGGCGCGCCACCTTCTCGCGCGCGTCGTGCCCGGTGTCGCGACCGAAGATCTCCATGTGCACCACGGCGCGCAGGCCCGCCTGGCCGGCTGCCTGCGCCGCGAACCCGCTGGGGCCGGAGTCGGCAAGGGTGGTGGTGCCCCGCCGGAGCGCGGTGAGCGCCGCCCAGCGCGCCGCCTGCTCACGATCCCCGGGCGTGACCCCCGCCGTGCGGTGGATGAAGGCCCCCAGCCAGTCGCCGAACCCGGCGTCGGGCACCAGCCCGCCCATGAGGCCCCACTCCAGGTGGCAGTGGGCGTCCACCAGGCCGGGGATCAGGATCGCGGTTCCCAGGTCGGTGATCGGCACGCCGTCGCATGGGGGCAGGTCGCGCTCGCGTCCCACGGCCAGGATGGCCCCGTCCTGCACCAGCACCCCCCCACCGTGCACGATGGGTCCTTCCACGGGAAGCACCCACTCCGCCCGGATGAGGGCGGAGGGCGACCCGCTGCTAGGCGGCGGGAGTGGTCTCGTCGGTCTTGGTGGGGAGCGCGGGGTCGGACGACTGGCTGGCCGTCACCTGCTCCTCGGCCGCCTTGTCGCCCGTGACGCCCTTCTTGAACTCGCGCATGCCGGTGCCCAGGCTCTTGCCGATCTCCGGCAGGCGCTTGGCGCCGAAGGCCAGGAGGATGATGGCCAGGACGATGATCAGTTCAAGCGGGCCGATGCCGAACGGCATGGGGATACCTCGTGGTCGCGGGTCCCGGGCGGGAAACCAATGGCTTCGACGTTAGCATGGGTCCGTCAATCGGCGACATGGCGGGGGGGTGAGGCGGTGGGGCTGGAGCCCATGGCGGTCGGATGGGGCGGCCTGGTGGGGACGATCGGCCTGGCCGCCTCGGCCGGGGCGCCCGTGTGGGTGCGCGCCGTGGCGATCATCGGCGCCTTCCTGCTGGGCGGCTTCCTGTCGGGCGTGCGCACGCTCGACCGCCGCGCGCTCACCGCCACCGCGGCCTGGGTGTTCGGTTGGGCGCTGTGGGGCGTCATCTGCATCGTGCTGGCCATCGTGGCCACGTTCGGCGGGCCCTCGGATCCCGAGTTCGCCCCCGGCAGTGACGGGGCGGCCCTGCTCATCGCCGCGGGATCGCTCCTGGCCGCCGTGGTGGGCGGGCTGTTCGCCGACCGCCGCTACAGCACGCGGCGCCTGCGCAGCCGCTACTAGGCCCCGCGCCGCGAGGCGTCGGCCTCGAAGTCGCGGTGCGCGCGGCTGGACGTGGGCCCGGCCTGGCCCTGGTACTTGCCCTGGTAGGGCCGGTCCACGGGCGTGGTCATCTGCAGGAACGAGATCTGCCCGATGCGCATGCCCGCGTGGATGGCGATGGGCAGGCTGGCCACGTTGGAGAACTCGAGCGTGATCTGCCCCTCGAACCCCGGGTCGATGTACCCCGCGGTGGAGTGGATGAGCAGGCCCAGGCGGCCGAGGCTGGACTTGCCCTCGAGGCGCGCCACCAGGTCGTCGGGGATGCCCACGCGCTCCAGCGTGGACCCCAGCACGAACTCGCCGGGGTGCAGGATGAAGGGCTCGTCCTCGCCCACCGTGACCACCTCCGTCAGGTCGGCCTCGGGCTCGCGCGGGTCGATGAACGGCTGGCGGTTGTTGCGGAACACCCGGAAGGCCGCGTCCACGCGCAGGTCCACCGATGACGGCTGCAGCAGCGCGTCGTCGAAGGGGTCGATGAGCAGTCGCCCGGCGGCGATCTGCTCGCGGATCGTGCGGTCGGAGAGCACCATCGGCGGGCACGCTACCCGATGCGCCCCCCGTCAATGCGCGCTGGGCTACCCTGAGGGCCGTGGCGGCGAACACGGCTGACGAGCCCATCATGCAGCGCGCGTTCCGCGTGGACGCGGATCCGGCCGAGGACCTGCTGGCCCGGGTGCGTGCGGCCCGCGAGCGGGGCGCGGTGCCCGACGTGATCGTGGGCGGCGTGCTGGTGGGCGAGGGCCCCGTGGACGCCCTCGATGCCGTGGACGTGACCGCCGATGAGCTGCGCCAGCTGGTGGACGGCGGCCGGCTGCCGCGATGGGTGGTGGAGAAGGGATCGTTCGGCCCGGGCTACGTGCAGCTGAAGTCGCTCATGCGCCAGGAGAGCCTGGTGACCGTGTGCGAGGAGGCCTCGTGCCCCAACATCCAGCGCTGCTGGACCCGCGGCACGGCCACCTTCATGATCGCCGGCGAGACCTGCACGCGTGGCTGCCGCTTCTGCGACGTGACCTCGGGCAAGCCCATGCTGCCGCCCGACCCGCGCGAGCCGGAGCGCCTGGCCGATGCCGCCGCCGCCATGGGCCTGCGCTACGTGGTGGTCACCGCCGTGGCGCGCGATGACCAGCCCGACGGCGGCGCCGGGCACTTCGCCGCGGTCATCCGCGCGCTGCGCGAGCGGCTGCCCGAGGCCCGGGTGGAGGTGCTCATCCCCGACTTCCGCGGCAACTGGGAGGCGCTCGACGTCGTGCTCGAGGCCCGCCCCGACGTGCTCAACCACAACACCGAGACCGTGCCGCGGCTGTACCGGCGCGTGCGACCCGGCGCGCGATACGAGCGCACGCTGGAATTGCTGGAGCGCTCGCGCGCCGCGGGCCTGCCCACCAAGAGCGGCATCATGGTGGGGCTGGGCGAGGAGCTGCCGGAGGTGGCGCAGGTGTTCGCCGACCTGGCGGCGTCGGGGTGCGAGGTGGTGACCGTGGGCCAGTACCTGAGCCCGTCGCCCGACCACCTGCCGGTGGAGCGCTTCTACGCGCCCGCCGAGTACCCGGCGCTGGCCGCGCTGGGGCAGTCGCTGGGCCTGGCGCACGTGGAGGCGGGTCCCCTGGTGCGGTCGTCGTTCGAGGCCGACCGGGTGGCCGACGAAGTGGGCGCCGGGGTCATCTAGGTTTCGGGCATGAAGGCGATGACTCCCCAGCAGGCCAAGGCCGCCGTGGATGCCGGCACGGCCGTCATCATCGACGTGCGCGAGCCCGACGAGGTGGCGCAGGCGTCGGTGCCCGGCGCCGTGCACATCCCCATCGGCGACCTGCTCGCCCGCCTGGGCGAGGTCCCGCGCGACCGCACGGTGGTGTTCATCTGCCACAGCGGCGCCCGGTCGGGCAGCGTGTGCCAGCACCTCGAGGCCAACGAGGGCTTCACCGACATCGCCAACCTGGAGGGCGGCATCGTCGCCTGGTACCAGGCGGGCCTGCCGGTGACCACGCCCTAGAAGCGGCGCACCACGCGGTAGAAGGTGTCGCGCTGCACGGCGCGGCGCCCGGTGGCCTCGATGGCCTCCACCATGCGCGGGGTATCCAGCGTGAAGGCCGTGCCCGCGGCGCGCACCACGTTCTCCTCGATCATGATGGAGCCCATGTCGTCGCACCCGGCCTCGAGCGCCAGCATGCCGATGCGCAGGCCCTGGGTGACCCATGACGACTGCATGTGGGCGATGTTGTCGAGGTACAGCCGCGCCACGGCGTTCATCATGAGGTAGTCGGCTGCGGTGGTGCCCAGGTGGTCGTCACCGCGCGCCGAGCAGCCGCCGGGCTGGTACGACCAGCAGGCGAAGGCCGTGAACCCCCCGGTCTCATCCTGCAGCTCGCGCAGCACGCGCAGGTGCTCGATGCGGTCGTCCACCGAGTCCACCGTGCCGTACATCATGGTGGCGCTGCTGCGCAGCCCGCGCAGGTGCGCCTCGCGCATGACGCCCAGCCACTCGGCCGTGGTGGTCTTGCGCGGGGCGATGACGTCGCGCACGCGGTCCACCAGGATCTCGGCGCCACCACCCGGGATGGATCCCAGCCCGGCCGCGATGAGCCGGTCCAGCACCTCGCCCACGTCCAGCTTGGAGTAGTGCGCGATGTGCAGCACCTCGCTGGGCGACAGCGCGTGCAGGTGGATGGGGTAGCGCCGCGTGATGTCCGAGAACAGGTCCTCGTACCACTCGATGCGCAGGTTGGGGTGGTGCCCGCCCTGCATGAGCAGCGCCGTGCCGCCCAGGTCGAGGGTCTCCTCGATCTTGCGGAAGATCACGGGCTTGCTCAGGACGTAGCCCTCGGGGTCGCGCGGGTGGCGGTAGAAGGCGCAGAAGTCGCAGTCCGTGACGCAGAAGTTGGTGTAGTTGACGTTGCGGTCGATCACGAACGTGACCTCGCGCGGGTCGGTCACGCGGTCGCGCGCGCGCCGTGCCGCGGCGGCCACCGCCACCACGTCACGCGACTCGATGAGCGCCCGGGCGCCGTCGTCGTCCAGCCGCCCGCCGGCGTCGAGGTCGGCGATCACGTCGAGGTGCCGGGTGGGAGTGGCGGTGCTCATGCGGCCAGGGCCTCCAGGGCGGGTACGTCGTGCAGCTCGCCGGCGCGGCGCGCCAGCTCGAGGAACCGCGCCAACCCGGCGCGCTCGGCCTCGCCGAAGCCGTAGCGCAGGCGCCCCAGGTATGCGCGGATGTAGTCGGGGTCGAACGGGAAGCGCTCCGCGGCGGCGCGCGCGATGCCCTCGGGGTCGGCGGCGAAGGCCCGGCCGCCCTCGGCGATGGCCGTGGCCAGCAGCGCCACCTGGTCCGGGCGCTCGCGCGCCACCTTCTCGCGCACGGCCCACACGGCGAACACCATGGGGAGGCCCGTGCGCTGCTGCCACAGGTCGCCCAGGTCGATGGAGTGCGGCGCGAGGGCGTCGCGATGCGCGATGAGCGCGGCGTCGGCGATGAGCAGCACGGCCTCGCCGTCCGCAAGCGCGGCGGGGGCGTCGAGGTCGGACCCCAGCACGCGGAACGGCACGTCCGGCCCCAGCAGCACGCGCAGCAGGGTGACGCTGCTCGCGCTGTGCGGGGTGACCGCCACGCGATCCACCTGGTCGATGGGCACGCGCGACAGCAGCCGGATGGAGTCCACCGCGCCCTCGCACGCGATGCAGCCCGCGGGCAGCAGGCGCAGGCGGTCCGCCGCGCGGGCGTAGGCGATGCTGGACATGGCCGACGCGTCGAGCGATCCGTCGATGACCCCGGCGTTCAGCGCCGCGGGAAGGCCGTCGGTGAACACCACGCCGGGAAGCCCGGCGCGCTCCAGGTGGTGGTACACCGGGAACATGTTGAGGGCGCTGATGCGCCCCACGCGCAGCGCATCGGTCATCGCGGCACCGCCCGCGCGCCCAGCGCCGCCGCCAGGTGGTCGGGGTCGGCGTCGACGCCGTCGGGGATCACCCACTCATCGGCGCCGAACGCCACCGCCACCTGGCACGCGGCCTCGCCCACGGCGTCCCACGACAGGCGAATGGGCATGTCGGGCAGCGCGCGCCGCGCCACGGCCGCCACCAGCAGGTCCTCGTTGCCCCACGACCCCGGGCGGTCATCGGAGTCCGTGCCCGGCACCAGCAGCACGGCGCGCACCCCCGATGGCTGCTGGGCGATCTCCATGAGCCGGTCCGCCACCTGGGCGGGGGTGGTGCCGGCGCCGTAGCGCACCTGTGCCACGCCCTCGCCGTCCGCACGCCCACGCAGCCAGCCCACCTCGTCCGGCGGGGCGATGCCATGGGCGGCCGCGATGGGGTCACGGGCCTCCAGCAGCGCGATTGCCTGGTCGCGCGTCATGCCAGCCTCTGCACCGCGCCGGCGGCCACCTCGCGCAGCGCGTCGGCGTCGGCGCCGCCGATGTCGCCATCCAGCAGGGCGGTGGCCCGCTGCACCTCGTCCAGGGCCCGGCGCCGGGCCTTGGCGGTGCCGGGGTGGGATGCCAGGCGGTCGCACAGGGCGTCAAGGCCGTCGCCGCCCGCGGCCACGCGGCCGATCTCGTTGCCCAGCGACGGCTCCTCGGCGATGGCCAGGATCTGGGGCAGGGTGACGGTGCCGCTGAGGATGTCCGTGCCCCGTCGCTTGCCCATCTCCGCCGGCGACCCCGCCAGGTCGAGGATGTCGTCCAGGATCTGGAACGCCACTCCCACGTGGGAGCCGAATGACGCCAGGCGCAGCTGGGCCTCGTCGGATGCGCCGGAGAGCAGGGCGCCCAGGCGGCATGCCACGGCGAACAACGCCCCGGTCTTGCGGCGGCACCGGGCCATGTAGGCGTCCACGCCCAGGTTCAGGTCGCCCGCCGCGCGCTGCTGGTCCATCTCGCCCAGGGCCAGGTCGAGCGATGCATCCGCGAGGGCCGCCACGGCCGCCGGTGAACCCACGCGGCTGAGCTCGGAGAACGCGCGGGCGAACAGGAAGTCGCCCACGTTGATGGCGGCGTTCGCGCCGTGGGCGCGCGCCACGGTGGGCAGCCCGCGGCGGGTGGTGGCGCCGTCGATGAGGTCGTCGTGCACCAGGGTGGCCATGTGCACCAGCTCCACGGCCGCGGCGGCGGTGACCAGCGCGGCGCGGTCGTCCTCGTCGCGCGCCGACGAGCAGAACACCATGATCGGGCGCACCCGCTTGCCGCCGGCCCGCAGGGTGTCGGTGGCGGGCCCCGACACCTGGGGCGCGTGCCCTCCCGCGAACAGGCCGAGCATCTCCTCGCACTGGGTGAGCCAGGGCCGCAGGGGGCGGACGAAGGCGTAGACGGGGGGCGCGGTGCTCATGGCGCGTCCCCCGCCGTGGCCACGTGCGGCTGGCCCCACCGGGCGAACAGCGCGTGCTCGATGCCCATCACGTCGAGGGCCTTGCCCACCACGAAGTCCACCAGGTCGTCGATGGACTGCGGCATGGCGTAGAAGCCCGGCGCGGCGGGCAGCACCACGCCCCCGGCCTCGGTGATGGCCACCATGTTGCGCAGCTGGATGAGCGACACGGGGGTCTCGCGGGGCATCACCACCAGGCGCCCCCGCTCCTTCAGCATCACCTCCGCCACGCGGTGGATGAGGTTGTCGCCCGTGCCATGGGCGATGCGCCCCAGCGTGGAGGTGCTGCACGGGGCCACCAGCGCCGCGCGCGCGCCCGACGACCCGGATGCGAAGGAGCACGCGATGTCGCCCTGGTCCAGCACGTCCACGGCGCCCTCGGGGCTGGTGAACATGTCGGCGAATCGCGCCACCACATCGGCGTACGACGCCGGCCGCGGGCCCTCGCCCAGGATCTCGTGGCTGATCACCCGTGCCCCGGCATCCGACACGCACAGGCCCACGTGGTGGCCCGCGGCGGTGAGCGCCGCGAGGGACCGAGCCCCGTAGAGGGCGCCGCTTGCGCCCGTGACCCCCAGGAAGATCCTCATACGGCTTTGATCGTAGACCCGTTTCGCCCGGAAACACGCGGGGTCCCGCACATGCGGGACCCCGTGAGAGACCGTTCGACAGTGGCGGGGAGGCCTACTTGTACTTCGTCCCCAGCCCGTTGACGAAGTTGGCCAGTGATTCCAGCTCCGCCGGCGGCAGTGACGCGTACGACGGCATCGGCGCGTTTGGTGCCTTGAGCCAGGCCACCTGCTTGGCGGTGTCCCAGCCCTTGGCGCCGAAGTTGGTGAGCTCCGGACCCGGTCCGGGCGCACCCACGCCGGCCACCATGTGGCAACTGGCGCAGCCGTTGGCCATGTACACCGCCATTCCCGCTGTGCCCGCCTCGTCCAGGCCGCTCAGCGGCAGGCCGCCCGAGCCCACGCCCGCGGGCGAGTTGGCGCCCAGGTAGGTCGTGTAGCAGAGGAAGCCCGTGACCAGCACGATCATCCCCATGGCGAACGGGCGCTTCCAGATGCGGCGCTCGGGGCCCCGGTCGATGAATGGCCAGATGACCAGCAGGATGATGAGGATGTTCGGGACCATGAACGTGGCCATGATCACCGGGGTGAGCGCGTTCTGGTTGGCGAAGATCTTCAGCAGCTCGAACGCGAAGTAGAAGTACCACTCGGGCCGCGGCACGAAGTCCGTGGTGGACGGGTTGACCGGCTCGCCCACCTCCACCCGCACCGTGATGGCGAGGATGATCGTGGCCACGACCACCAGGCCGGCCACGATGGTGTCCTTGAAGATCGCGTAGGGGAAGAACGGCTTGCCGGTCTTCTTCGCCTGCGCGTAGTCCTTGTCGTAGGCCTTCTTGTCGGCCGGCTTCATCGGGCGGACTCCTTGGCCTCCACCGGCCATGTGGCCGGGTAGTTCACGGCGCCGGGCAGGGCCTTGGCGCGCTCGCGCGCGGCCTCGCGGCGGGCGTCCTCCTCATCGCGCTCGATGCGGAGCCTGCGCTTGGACCACGGCGGCTCGGAGATGCCCAGGCGCACGATGAAGTACAGGTGCAACCCGATGAAGGTGGCGATGGCGCCGGGTATCACGAGCATATGGATGGAATAGAAGCGGGATAGCGTGGCGGGTCCGAACTCGGGGCCGGCACGCAGGATGTCGCCGATGTACGGCCCCAGGATGGGGGCGCTGGCGAAGATGTTCACCGCCACCACCGTGGCCCAGTAGGCCTTCTGGTCCCACACCAGCAGGTAGCCGGTGAGGCCCATGAACATGGTGAGCAGCAGCAGGAACGCGCCCGTGACCCACGTCAGTTCACGCGGGTACTTGTAGGCGCCCCAGATGAATACGCGGGCCATGTGCAGGAACACCACGATGATCATCACCGAGGCGCCCCACTTGTGCATGCCGCGCACCAACCAGCCCCAGGTGACCTCGTTGGTGATGTACTCGATGCTCTTGTACGCGCCGCCCTCGGTGTCGGGCACGTAGTACATCGCGAGGATGATCCCGGTGATGGCCTGCATGCCGAACACCACCATCGCGGTGAAGCCCAGCGTCTGGAACCAGCTGGTGCCCTCCGGGATGTTCCGGAACAGGAACCAGCGCGTGCCCGTCTTGACCCCGGAGCGCTCGTCGACGTAGTCGATGGCGTCCTCGGTGCCCTTCTGGAGCGGGTTCTTTGGCCCGATGTCCTTGGTCGTCACCCTTCGCTCCTACGTGAACGGGTAGAGGTGGGAGAGCGTTCCCGACACCGGGTAGCCCGGGTCGGCCAGCGCGTGCGGCTGCTGCTCCTGGTCGATGGAGTACGGCTTGCCCACGAGCACGCGCAGGTTGGGGTTGCTGCTCGTGGCGGCCACCGCGAGGGGGATGCGGTCCTTGCCCTGGGCGATCTGCTCGGGCGTGTAGGACTTGCTCTTGTCGACGACCTTGATGTCCACGCGGTCCAGCGGGCGCGGCGGCGGGCCGCCGGTGACCAGGCCGCGCGAGTCGTAGGCGCCGCCGTGGCACGGGCACACGTACCCGGCGGAGCCGGGCGAATAGGCCACCGGGCAGCCCAGGTGGGCGCAGCGGTTCCAGATGGCCAGCAGGTCGAAGTCGTCCGCGCGCAGCCCGCCCGCCCAGCGGCGGAACTTGGCCTCGAACACCGCGGCGTCCTCGCCGGGCGTGGGCTGGGGGCGCGTGGAGGGGTCCTTGAGGCCGTACACCACGTAGATGCGGCGGTCCGCGTCGGACGTGGGGCCGGACACCGCCAGCGAGGTGACCTCGCCGATCTTGGTGGACGGCGTGGCGTTGGGGTACGGCGGCGCGTTCTTCAGGAAGTCGCTTGCCGGACCGATGTCGATCCAGCGGTACTTCTCGTCCTGCAGCGGCGTGGCCACCGCGAACCCGATGACGGGCACCAGGATGGCCGCCGCCAGCACGCCGGTGCCGGCGAACGCCACGTTCGACAGGAAGCGGGTGCGCGTGACGTACCGCGGATCATCGGAGTGGTCCGGTTCCGGGGTGTAGTCGGCCGCGCGCGGACCCGTGTAGGGACCGCCCTGGGTCCCCGGGTCGCCGCCGTTCGGCTCGTCCTCAGCCACTCCAACCTCCGTAGACGTTCATTCGACCCGCGACACTATCGGAGGCGCAGCCGATCGGCGTGAAATCCCCGCGCCCGGACGGGGAGGATGGGCCGGTTGTCCCGGCACCGGGGGGACGGCAGGGCAATCCCGTCAGGCGGGGGGCACCTCAATGCCGAATTCCGCCCACCGGGCGGTGACCCGCTCCTTGACCTCGGGCGACATGCGGATCTCATCGGGCCAGGGCCGCACCTGCCCCTCGCCCTCCCACTTGGCGGTGGCGTCGAAGCCGATCTTGCCGCCGTACGCCGGCCACGGGGCCGCATGGTCCAGGGCGTCCACCGGGCCGTCCACCACCAGCACGTCGCGCCCCGGGTCGACGTTGGAGAAGGCCCGGAATGCCACCTGCGACACGTCGTGCACGTCGATGTCGGCGTCCACCACGATCACGCACCGCGTGAGCGACAGGAGCCCCAGGCCCCACACGGCGTTGATGAGCTTCTTGGCATGGCCCGGGTAGCGCTTGTGCACCGACACGATGGCGCAGTTGTGGAACACGCCCTCCAGCGGCAGGTTCATGTCCACCAGGTCGGGCACGGTCATCTTGATGAGCGGCAGGAAGAGGCGCTCGGTGGCCTTGCCCAGCCAGTAGTCCTCCATGGGGGGCATGCCCACCACGGTGGTGGAGTAGATGGCGTCGCGGCGCATGGTGAGCGCGGTCACGTGGAACGCCGGGTACTGGTCGACCGGGGTGTAGAAGCCGGTGTGGTCGCCGAACGGGCCCTCGTCGCGGATGTCGTGGGCATCCACGTAGCCCTCCAGCACCACCTCGGCGTGGGCCGGCACCTCGATGTCCTGGCTCACGGCCTTCACCATCTCCACGCGCTCGCCGCGCAGGAAGCCCGCGAACATCATCTCGTCGAGCGCCGGGGGCAGCGGGGCGGTGGCCGAGTAGGTGACCGCCGGGTCGGTGCCGATGACCACGGCCACCGGCACGCGCCCCTGGGAGTCGAGCAGGTGCTGGCGCCCGTCCTTGTGGATCTGCCAGTGCATCATGCAGGTGGTGCGGTCCACCTTCTGCACGCGGTACATGCCGCAGTTGCGGGTGCCGGTGCGCGGGTCGTTGCTGAACACCAGGGGCAGCGTGACGAACGGGCCGCCATCCCCCGGCCAGCAGGTGAGGATGGGCACCCGGTCCAGGTCCACCTCATCGCCGCGCAGCACCACCTCCTGGCACGGCGCCGAGCGCACCGTCTTCGTGCCCAGGGACGCCAGGTCCTTCAGGGTGCCCAGGGCCTTCACCTTCTCCATCATCCCCTGCGGCGGCTGCATCTGCGCGATGGCCGCGATGCGACCGGCGATCTCGTCGAGGTCGCTGCCCCCCAGGCCCATGGCCATGCGCCGCTCGCTGCCGAACTGGTTGATGAGCACGGGCATGTCGGAGCCCGTGACGTTGCGGAAGAGCAGGGCCGGCCCGCCGGCCTTCATCACCCGGTCGGCGATCTCGGTGATCTCCAGGTGGGGATCCACCTCGGCCTCCACCTCGACCAGCTCGCCGATGCCCCGCAGGGCATCCAGCCATTCGCGCAGGTCCTTCATCGCGCCAGCGCCTGCTCGAGCGCGGGTGCCACCGGCAGGGTGGCGGCCATCTCGTGGATGGGGTCGGGCACGCCCTCGCGCAGGGCGGCGCGCGCGGCCCGCGCGGCGTCGGCCGTGGCGGGGCCGTCCTCGCCCGCGATGCCCGCGGCCGTGACCCTCCACAGCGGCACCAGGTCCTGCTGGCGGTCCACGGCCACGGCCACGGCCGACAGCGACACCAGGTCGCCCAGCGCCTCCACCACCTGCAGGTCGCCCGTGGCCGCCACGCGCACGAGCCCCTGCGCGTAGCAGTAGTCGCCGGCCAGCACCGCCGCGCCCATGGGCACGTTGTCCACGTGACGCGGGCGCCCGTGGTGCAGCAGGAAGCCCTCAAGGATCAGCTCCAGGCCCAGCGCGTTCTCGCGCGGCAGCGGGGGGCTGACCAGCGGCACCATCACCTCATCGGCGTCCACGGTGCGCCCGGCCAGCGCGGGCTGGTCGGCCAGCACCTCGCTCACCCGGTCGGCACCGGCGCCGATCACGCGCCCACCTCGTCCAGCGCGCCCGCCCAGGCATCGGCCGTGGCGCGGAACTGGTCGTCGTCGTGCAGGGTGCTCACGAACCAGGCCTCGAACTGCGAGGGCGGGGGGTACACACCGCGCGCCAGCAGGGCGCGGGCCACGGCGGCGTAGCGGTCGGTGTCGCACGCGGTGGCGCCCGCGTAGTCGGTGACCTCGGCGTCGGTGAAGAACGGGGTGAGCATGGACCCCACGCGGTTGATGGTGACCGGCGCGCCGCTGCCCGTGATGACCTGCTCCAGGCGGGCGCCGCCCTCGTCCAGCCGCTCGTACGTGCCCGGCTCGGCCAGCCGGCACAGCACGGCCAGCCCCGCGGTGGTGGCCAGCGGGTTCCCCGACAGCGTGCCGGCCTGGTAGCAGGGCCCCTCCGGCGCGAGCTCGCGCATGACATCCGCGCGCCCGCCGAACGCGCCCACGGGCAGCCCGCCCCCGATGATCTTGCCCAGGCACGTGAGGTCGGCACGCACGCCGTAGAGCTCCTGCGCCCCGCCGCGGGCCACGCGGAAGCCGGTGATGACCTCGTCGAGGATGAGCAGGGCGCCGGTGCGGTCGCAGGCCGCGCGCAGGCCCTCGAGGTAGCCGGGCGCCGGCGGCACCACGCCCATGTTGCCCGCGATGGGCTCCACGATGATGGCCGCCGCGCCCTCGAGCGCGGCCTCGGCCGCGGCCAGGTCGTTGTAGGGCACCAGGCGCGTGGCCGCGGTGGCACCCGCGGTGACCCCCGGGCTGGTGGGCACCCCGAGGGTGGTGGCGCCGCTGCCGGCCTGGGCCAGCAGGCCGTCGATGGCGCCGTGGTAGCCGCCCTCGGTCTTCACGATGGCCTCGCGGCCGGTGGCCGCGCGCGCCAGGCGCACCGCGCCCATCACCGCCTCGCTGCCCGACGAGGTCATGCGCAGGCGCTCGATGGAGGGGAACGCCTCGGTGACGGCCTCGGCGAACACCACCTCGCGCTCGGTGGGCGCGCCGTACGAGGTGCCGCGTGCCAGGGCGTCGCGCACGTCGCCGATGACCATGGGATCCGCATGGCCCGTGATGGCCGGGCCCCACGAGGCCAGGTAGTCCACGTAGCGGTTGCCGTCGGCGTCCCACACGTGCACGCCCTCGGCCCGGTCGATGAAGATGGGGTCACGGCCGATGCCGCGCATGGCGCGCACGGGCGAGTTGACCCCGCCCACCAGCACCTGGCGCGCGCGCGCGAACAGCTCCTCGCTGCGGGTGTCCGCGGGGGCGGTGGCCACGGGCCTCAGGCCACCGGCAGCGGTGCGCCCGCCATCGCCAGGTCCTCCCATGCGCGGTACTCGGGCGAGTAGTAGCGCAGGCGGACCTTCTTGAACTCCATGGTGGAGTAGAGCACCGCGTAGTCATCGGGCCCCATCCCGGCCTCCTCGGCCAGCGCCGCGATGGTCTCCTCGCAGGCGTCCTTGGACCGGGCATGCACCATGGTGAACAGGGTGTAGGGCCAGTCGTCGTAGGTGGGGCGCCGGTAGCAGTGCGACACCGACTGGAACGTGGCCATGCGGCTGCCGAAGTCGTCCACCTGGTCCTCGGGCACCTTCCACACGGCCATGCCGTTGGCGCCGAACCCGGCCTTGCGGTGGTTGAGCACCGCCGCGAACCTGCGCATGAGGGTGCGGTCCTTCATCTCCTGCGCCTTGGCCAGCAGGCGGTCCACGTCCCAGCCGGCGGCCTGCGCCCAGGCGTCGAACGGCTCGTGCACCAGCGGCAGGTCCTCCTGCAGGATGAGGATGGCCTCGCGATCCTCGTCCGACGGGGGCTTGCCGTCACCCCGCTGCGGCGGCGCCTGCGGCTCGGCGCGTGCGGTGGTGCCCTTCTCGCCCGTCATGTCCAGCTGCACGTTGATCTTGTAGAGCATGAGCGTGGGCAGGATGCGCATGGAGATGGCGCCGGTCTCGCGCGCCAGGATCTCGAGCGTGTCCTCCAGCGACAGCCGGGCGTCGGGCTCCACCGCCAGCGTGAACCACATGTTGAAGTGGTGGGTGCGGCGGTAGTTGTGGCTCACCCCGGGGTGGCCGTTGATCACCTTGGCGGCCTCGAACAGGCGATCGTCGGGGTATGCCGCGGCCACCAGCGTGCTCTCGTAGCCGAGGGCGCGGGTGTCGAAGATGGCCGATACCTGGCGGATGATGGCCGCCTCCTTCAGCACCGCCATGCGGCGCAGCACCTCGTCCTCGTCGATGCCCACCGACTCGGCGATTCCGGTGAAGGGCCGTCGCTCCAGGGGGATGCCCGCCTGCAGGGCGTTGAGCAGGCGCTGGTCCACCTCGTCGGGCTTGTGCCGCACGGGCGTGGTGGCCGTGGTGGTCACTGGTCGTCCTCCCGGATCCATCGGGCGGCGTCCACCGCCGCGTATGTGATGACGATGTCGGCGCCGGCCCGCACGATGGCGGTGAGCGTCTCCAGCATGGCGCGGCGCTCGTCCAGCCAGCCGCGCTCGGCGGCGGCCTTCACCATCGAGTACTCACCGCTCACGTGGTAGGCGGCCACGGGCAGGCGCGTGGCCTGGCGCACGTCGCGGATGACGTCCAGGTACGTGGCCGCGGGCTTCACCATGACCATGTCGGCGCCCTCGGCCTCATCGGCCTGCACCTCGCGCACGGCCTCGCGCGCGTTGGGGGGATCCATCTGGTACCCGCGGCGGTCTCCGTGTCCCGGCGCCGACCCCGCGGCCTCGCGGAACGGGCCGTAGAACGCCGACGCGTACTTGGCCGAGTAGCTCATGATGGCCACGTCCTCGTGGCCGGCGTCATCCAGCGCCGCGCGGATGGCGGCCACGCGGCCGTCCATCATGTCGCTGGGCGCCACCACGTCGGCGCCGGCGTCGGCGTGGCTCACCGCCGTGCGGGCCAGCACCTCGAGCGAGGGGTCGTTGGCCACCTGGCCGTGATCGTCGAGCAGCCCGCAGTGGCCGTGGTCCGTGTATGCGCACAGGCACACGTCGGTGATGACCACCAGGTCGGGCAGCGCGTCCTTGAGCGCCCGTACCGCCTGCTGCACCACCCCGTCGTGCGCATGGGCCGATGACGCCTCGGGGTCCTTCACGTCGGTCACGCCGAACAGCAGCACGCCGCCGATGCCCTGGGCGTGGGCGGCGCGGGCCTCCTCCACCAGGAGGTCGGGTGACAGGCGGGCCACGCCCGGCAGGGCGTCCACCGGCTGGCGCACCCCGGAGCCCTCCACCGCGAACATGGGCAGCACCAGCTGCGCGGGCCGTGGCACGGCCTCGCGCACCAGGCGGCGCATGCCCTCGGTGCGCCGGAGGCGGCGGTGCCGCACGGCCGGGAACGCGCCCGTGGAGACCGCGCCCTGTGTGGTGGATGCCTGCATCGCGGCGAGTGTATCGTCGGTTCCGTGGTGCACGAGCCCCACCCGCCGCCCGGTGGCGAGCCCGGGACGTCCATCCCCGCGGCCGAGCGCGCGGGCCTGGCCCCGCAGCAGATGCTCATGGGCTACGCGAACGGCGCGTTCCCCATGGACGAGGAGGGCGACTCGGGCCCGGTGGGCTGGTACACGGCCGACCCGCGCGCGGTGATCCTGCCCCCGGAGGCCCGGGTGCCCGCCACGGTGCGCCGCATGCTGCGCCGCCGGGGCTACCAGGTGAGGGTGGACACGGCGTTCGCCGAGGTGGTGCACGCGTGCGCCGGCGACCGGGACGGCATGTGGCTCACCCCGCGGCTGGAGGCCGCCTATTCCCGGCTGCATGCCGCGGGCTGGGCCCACAGCGTGGAGGCCTGGCATGGCCACGTGCTGGCCGGCGGCCTGTTCGGCGTGTGGATCGGTCGCTTCATGAGCGCCGAGAGCATGTTCCACGCCCTGCCCGACGGCGGCAACGCGGCGTTGGCCGGGCTCATCGGCATCGCCCGGGGCATGGGCACGCAGGTGATCGACGTGCAGATGGAGTCGCCCCATGTGATGCGCTTCGGGGCGCGCGGGGTGCCGCACGATGAGTTCATGCGACTCCTGCGCGGGGCGCTCGCGGCGGGCGACCCCTAGGCGTGCATGCGCCGGCGCAGCGCCACGCCGGCCGCCACGCCGTACACCAGCGCCACCGCGGCCATCACGCCCATCCCGGCGTAGGTGGACGCCGTGACCTCGGGGTCCACGAGCAGGCCCTGGAACGTGCGCGCCGCCGGGCCGAAGCCGGCCAATGCGCTGGCCCAGTAGGCGATGTCGTTGCCCGGGATGAGGGCGATGACGGCCAGGGGCAGGGCCAGCATGAGGCCCGCCAGCAGGGCGGTGCGCGTCTCGCGCGCCAGGGCGCCGATGAGCAGACCGAATGCGCCCGACGCCAGCCCGGCCAGCAGGAGGGCGGGGAGCCACAGGAGCCAGCGCCCCACGGTGACCGACGTGGTGAGCGCCACCACGCCGAGCAGCACGAAGCCCACGGCGGTGCACGCGATGGCGGCCAGCAGGGCCTTCTGGGCCACGATGGTGCCCGCGCCGGCCAGCCCGCGGCCCAGGCGCGACAGCACGTGGTCCTCGCGCTCGGCCGACAGCAGCGCGGCGGCCAGCAGCACGCCCACCAGGCCGATGCCCACCACCAGCGCGCCGGCGATTCCCAGCGCCGAGAGGGGCTCGCGCCCGGGCGCGCCCTCGCGCACCTCCAGGCGGATGGGGCTGGCGATGGCCTGCGCGGCGGGCTTGGCGAGCTCGAGGTTGCTGCCCACGCCCTGGATGTAGTCGCGCAGGGGGTCCAGCCGGTCGGCCAGTCCCCCGCGGCCGTCACGGCGCAGCTGCGCCTGCACCCGCCGCAGCTCGCGGTCGCTCTGCGCCAGGCCCAGGAGGGTGCCCGAGCGCCCGAAGATGCCCACGGTGCCGCCGTCCTGGATGAGATCCACCAGGTCCAGCACCTGGGTGACGTACGCGGTGGCCAGTGCCTGGTTCAGCCGGTACACGGCCGACTCGAGGTTGCGCTCGATGGCCTGCGCCTCGATGGGCGACCGGGGGTTGGTGGCCAGGCGCAGGACCGGCGGCCGGAGGCCCGACTGCAGGTCGGCGATGAACCCCCGGGGCACGGTGAGCACCGCGCTCACGCGGCCGTCGTCCAGCGCCTCGCGGGCCTGTGCGGGATCCAGCCGCACCAGGTCCACGTCGTCCTCCAGGCGCGTGGCGTAGTCCTCGATGGACAGGCGCTCGTCACCCACCTGCACGGTGCGGCCCGACGCCGCGTCGAGGTTGACGAACGCCACGGCCGGCCGGCGGTCGCCCCCCGACAGCGCGATGGCCAGGAGGACGGCGATGACGATGGGGTATCCCACCAGCACCGCCACCAGCCCGCGGCTCCGGCCCAGCACGCGCAGGTCCTTGGCGAACAGCAGCCGGCCCGCGCGCAGCGCCCTCACGCGTCGTCCCCCACCATGGCCATGAACGCGGCCTCGTCCAGCTGCCCTGCCGGGCCGTCGTGGCGCAGCGTGCCGCCCGCCAGCACCAGCACGCGGTCGGCGTTGCGCCCGGCCTCCTCCATGGACTGAGTGGAGAACACCAGCGACATGCCGTCGTCCTGCACCAGGTGCGCCAGCCACTCCCACAGTCGCACGCGCTGGTCGGGGCTGAGGGTGCCGGTCGGCTCGTCCAGCAGCAGCAGCGATGGTGATCCGGCCAGAGCGATGGCCAGGTTGAGGCGCTGCAAGGTGCCGGTGGACAGCGCCGACGCGCGCCGGTCGGCGAACTGCCCCAGGTCGGCACGGGTGATGAGGGCGTCGGCCGTGGCCCCGGGGTCGTCCGTGCCCTCGAGCCCCGCGAACAGGCGCAGGTTCTCGCGCACGGTGAGCCGCGGGTACAGCGCCGGGCGCTGTGGCACCCACCCCACCTGGCCGCGTGAGGCCTGGGCCCACTCCAGCGTGCCGTCGTCGGGCCGGCGCACGCCCGCCAGCACGCTGAGCAGGGTGGTCTTGCCCGCGCCGTTGGGGCCGGTCAGGGCGATGCGCTCGCCCGCGGCGATGTCCAGGTCCATCGGCGCGAGCGCCTGGACGCTCCCGTAGCGGCATGCGACGCCGCGCGCGTGCAGCAGTGGGCCGGCCATGGCCGCCCGGTCAGTCGGCGCCTGTGGGGCGCGCGGGCCGGGGGTCGATGACCCCGGTCACGTCCATGGTGTCGCCGCCATCCGCGGCCGGCGCGTCGGGCGGCGCGGCGGGGGTCCGGCGGGGCGGGGGGGTGAACCCGGTGAGGGTGTCGCCGTCGTCCGTGTCGGCCACCCCGGCGGCGCCGGCCACCCCGGCGGCGGCCCCCGCCGGTGCAAGCCCCATGTTGAACCAGCCCATGCGCTCGCTCAGGTACACGGCGCTCTCCTTGAGGATGACCACCACCGGCACGGCCAGGATGATGCCGATGAGCCCGTAGAGCTCCTCGCCGATGAGCACGCCGAAGATGACCACCAGGGGGTGCACGCCCACGGCGTCGCCCATGACCTGCGGCACCACCACGTGGCCCTCGAACTGGTGGATGGCGATGAACGCGATGAGCACCCACAGCGCCGTCCACGGAGAGATGAACAGCGCCAGCAGCAACGGCGGGATGGCGCCGAGGATGGGCCCGATGTACGGGATGAACTCCATCAGGAAGATCCACGCGGCGAACAGCACCGCGTAGGTGGCGCCCTGGGGGAAGATGCCGGTGACGCCGAAGATCCACAGGATGACCCCGGCGCTGACGCCGATGATGAGGCACACCAGGGTCTGGGCCTTGATGTACTCCACCAGCGTGCGCTCGGTGCGGCGCAGGAACTGCGCCGCCGATGGCCCGCCCAGCCGCCGCGCGCCGCGCAGGATCTGGGGCGCGTCCAGCAGCATGTACACCGCGGCCACGATGATGATGATGAGCACCACCAGCGCGCCCAGCGCGCTGAGGGAGTACGACACCGCGTTGCCGCTGAGGTCGTTGGCCCACCCGCGGATTGCCTGCAGCGCGGCGTTGGCGCGCTCGGCCACGTCGACGTCGATGCTGTTGCGATCGAAGAAGCCCTGCACGTTCTGCACCTGGCGCTGCGCCTGGTCGGTGTAGAGCGGCAGGTTGGCCCTGATGGTGTTGATCTGCTGCTGGATGGGCGGGATGAGCAGCACGATGGCCGCGGCCACCACGCCCAGGAACGACAGGAACACCGTTCCCACGGCCAGTCCGCGCGGCACGTGCGCGCGCCGCAGCATGCGCACCAGCGGGTTGAGCAGCAGGGCGATGACCATCGACACCAGGAACACGAAGACCACGCGCCCGAGCGTCTGTCCCGCGATCCAGAGGATCACGACGATGGCAGCCGCCGCCCCGAGCCAGGCCCACGGCGGCGCTGTGGCCTGGCGGCCCGTCATGCGCGGCATGGTATCGCGCCCCCCCGGGGCCGGTGCCGTGCCGCGGCTGGTCTAGCCTTGCGGGGCCCATGTCGCCCCTGACCCGAGACGAGCTCCGGTCGCGCCGCGCCGTGCGACGGCAGGCCGACCGCCACCAGAGCAACCGGGTGATGCTCACGGTGGTGGCGCCCGCGTTGCTGGTGGCCGTGCTCATCGCCGCGGTGGTGCTGGCGTTCTACGACGGCGGGTCGGATGGCGCCGCCCAGCCGGCCACCGGCCAGCTGGCATCGCCCGTGCCCCCCACCGGGATCGGCGAGGAGACGGCCCCCCAGCGCGTGGTGCTTGCCCGCGCGGGCGAGGTGGAGGTGGTGCTGCCGGTGGCCGAGAAGCAGGTGACGGCCGTGCTGTTCCACCCGGTGGGGGAGCCGGGCGCCATCAACATGGATCCCGCCCAGGGGGTGTCCCACAACGTGCTCTCGGATGACGGCGGCGAGCCCGGCACGTCGGGCGTGGACGTGGGCGCGCGCGCGGGCACCACGGTGTACAGCCCCGTGGACGGCGTGGTGACCGCCGTGGTGCCCAACCGCATCGCGGGCCGCCCCGAGGGGCTCGCCGTGGTCATCACCCCCGCGGGCATGCCCGACGCCGCCGTGCGCGTGAGCCACATCGAGCCCGGTCCGGACGGCGTGGTGCCGCAGGTGGGCACCGCCGTGGGCGCGGGGCGCACCGTGCTGGGCCGCGTGCGCGACCTGTCGCGCGTGGCCCGGTTCGAGATCGCCCGCTACACCAACGACGCGGGCAACAACGTCCAGGTCGATCTGCTGCGCCAGACCACGGGCCCGGGCCTCTAGGTGGGCGCCTTTACCGCCCTGGTGGTGGGCGATGTGTTCGGCGGCGCGGGCATGCGCGCGGTGCAGGACGCCCTGCCGGGCCTGGTGCGCGAGCACGCGCCCGACATCGTGGTGGTGAACGCCGAGAACGCCGCGCATGGATCGGGCACCACGCCCAAGCAGGCCGCCCAGATCCTGGAGGCAGGAGCCGACGTGCTGACCGGGGGCAACCACACGTTCCGCCGCCAGGAGTTCCTGGCCACGCTCGAGACCGACCCGCGCGTGCTGCGCCCGGCCAACCTCTCCACGCGGGCGCCGGGGTCGGGCAGCGTGGTGGTGGATGCCCGGGGCGGCTACCGGGTGGGCGTGGTGAACCTGATCGGCTCGGTGTTCATCGAGGCCGCGCAGGGGCCCTTCGCCGTGGCCGACGACATCATCGACCGCATGCGCCGCGAGACGCCGCTGATCATCGTGGACATCCACGCCGAGGCCACCAGCGAGAAGCTGGCCCTGGCCCGGCACCTGGACGGCCGGGTGACCGCCGTGGTGGGCACCCACACGCACGTGCCCACGGCCGACGAGCGCGTGCTCGCCGGCGGCACGGCCTACATCACCGACCTCGGGATGACGGGCCCGCACGACTCGGTCATCGGCGTGAAGGACGAGCCCGTGCTGCGCCGGTTCCTCACCGGCATGCCCGCGCGGTTCGAGCCCGCCACGGGCGACGTGCGCCTGCAGGGCGCCATCATCCGGGCCGAGCCCACGGGCCGGGCCACCTCCATCGAGCGCATCGACCTGCCGCTGGGCTAGGACTGCGCGGGCCCGCGCGGCTCCGGGTCCTCCAGCCGGCGCAGCCATGGCACCCGGCGCACGGCCAGCAGCGTTGCCACGCCCACCAGCACCACCGCGCCGATGAGCGCCCACTCGGATGCGGTGGGCACCTCCACCTGGAAGAAGTCGCGCAGGAAGGTGATCTGCAGGCCGATGGTGAGCAGCACCACGAATCCGGCCACCATCAGCCACACCCATGGGCGCACGCGCCGGCGCTCCACGCCCCGCTCCAGCTCCACCACCACGGCCAGGCCCAGGAGCGTGGCCGTGAGCACCGCCGCGGTGCGCGCCGCGGGCACGTCGGCGCCAAGGGCGTCACGCGCCAGCAGGTAGGCCGCGGTGATTGCGATGGAGATGACGACTCCCGCGGGCACGGCGAACGCCCACAGGCTGCGCATGAACCCCTCGCGGCGCACCGGGCCGTCGCTGCGCGACAGGGCCATGAAGAACGCCGGGATGCCGATGGTGAGCGACGAGGTGATGGACAGTTGCCGCGGCAGGAACGGGAAGGCCACCGGCAGCAGCGCGAACGCCAGCAGGATGATTGCCGAGTACACGGACTTGGTGATGAACAGCTTGGCCACGCGGTGGGTGTTGCGGATGATCTGCCGACCGGCCTCGATGGCCTTGGGCAGGGTGGAGAAGGCGTTGGTGAGCAGCACGAGGTCGGCCACGCCCTTGGCCATCTGGCTGCCGTTGCCCATGGCCACCGCCAGGCGCGCGTCCTTGAGGGCCAGCACGTCGTTCACCCCGTCGCCGATCATGGCCACGTAGCGCCCGTTGTCGGTCATGGCCTGCACCAGCGCGCGCTTCTGCTCGGGCGTGATGCGCCCGAACACGGCGGTGGTGCGCACCAGCTCGCGCAGCGCCTGGGGGTCATCGGGCAGGTCCGGGCCCTGGATCGCGTGCTCGGCGCCGGTTACCCCGCAGGCGGTGGCCACGGCCTGCACGGTGCCCACGCCATCGCCCGAGATCACCTTCACCTGCACGCCCTCGCCCTCGAGGAACCGCACCGTGTCGGCGGCATCGGGCCGCAGGGCCTCCTCCAGCAGCACCGCGCCGGTGGCCGACACGGCCGGCAGGTGGCCCATGCCCTCCTGCTCGTCGTCCAGGGGCTCGTCGCCGGTCGCCACCAGCAGCACGCGCCGGCGCTCGGACTGCGCCTGCTCGATGGCCGCCTGCAGCCCGGCCGGAACCTGCACTCCGATGCGGGCCAGGATCTCCGGCGCGCCCATCACGATGGTGCCCGCGCCCGGCACGGTGACGCCGCTCCACTTGCGCGACGACGCGAACGGCACCTCCACGATCGGCGCCACGGGGTCCGCCGGCATGGCGGCCAGGATGGCCTCGGCCGTGGAGTTGCGCGCGGCGGCGCTCGCGGCCAGCAGGCCGGCGGCGCGGCGCACCTGGTCCTCGTCACGCCCCGGCGCGGCCACCACGCCGCCCACCTCCAGGCGGTTCTCCGTGAGGGTGCCGGTCTTGTCCACGCACACCGTGTCCACGCTGGCCAGGCTCTCGATGGCGTTCAGCTGCTGGGCCAGCGTGCCGATGCGCGCCAGGCGCACCGCGGCCACGGCGAACGTGAGGCTGGCCAGCAGCACCAGGCCCTCGGGCACCAGGGGCACCAGGGCGGCCACCACGCGCTGCACCGACGCCACCGCGCCGCCGAAGTCCAGCCACACCGTGGAGGCGATCATGAGGATGGCCAACGGCACCATCACGGCGATGATCACGCGCAGGATGCGGTTGATGTCCAGCTGCAGCGGCGACAGCGTGGACCGCGTGCCCTTGGCCTCGGCGGCCAGGCGCTCGGCGAACGAGTCGGCGCCCACGGCGGTCACCCGGTAGGCGCCGCTCCCCGCCACGCAGAACGCGCCCGAGAGCACCTGGTCCCCGGCCTCGCGGGCCACGGCGTCGGACTCGCCGGTGAGCACCGACTCGTCCAGGGTCAGCACGGTGGCCCGCACCAGCTCGCCGTCGGCCACCACCTGGTCGCCCGGCTCCAGCAGCACCACGTCACCCGGCACGATCTGCGGGATGGGCAGCTCCTGCGGCTGTCCGTCGCGCAGCACCCGCCCGTGCGGCGCCACCAGCAGGGCCAGCTTGTCCAGGGCCCTCTTGGCGCGGGTCTCCTGGATGATCCCGATGGCCATGTTGGCCAGAAGCACGCCCCCGAACAGCATGTCGCCCCACAGGCGGAACATGGCCAGGGGCACCAGCAGGATGATGAGGATGAGGTTGAACAGCGTGAAGGTGTTGGCCCACACGATGTCGGCGAACGACCTGCTGCCCCTGGGCCCGCCACGGTAGGGGTGCTCCTGCAGGATGCGCGCGGCCTCCTGCGACGAGAGGCCGAGTTCGGGGGAGGGGGCGCTCACCCGCCCAGCGTATCCCGCGCGCGCTCCAGCAGCGCGCCGCCGCCCGCGGGGTCGCCGTGCGCCCGCAGCCACAGGCCGGCGTCGGCGAGCACCAGCGGCATCCAGAGGTCCACGCGCGCCATGAGCGACTCGTCGGCGCCGTAGCCCCGGCACACCCCGTGGGCCACCGTGGGCGGCAGGTGGTTGAGCGCCATCAGGTAGGCCAGGTCCTCGGCGGGGTCCCCCATGCGCCAGAACTCCCAGTCCACCAGCACGGGGTCGCCGCCGTCCGCCGGCCACACCACGTTGGCCTCCACCAGGTCGCCGTGCAGCAGGGCGAAGGGGCGCGGACCACCCGGGGCCCGCTGCGCGGCCGCCCGGGCGCATGCGGCGGCGCGGTCCACCAGGGCCCGTTCGCCGCCGGTGGCGGCCCGTGCAGCCGCATCGCGGGCCCGCCCGCCCGCGTAGCCCGTGAGGCTGGTGGCCCGGGCGCGCCAGCCCGGCAGCGCGCCCGAGGCCGTGGCGCGGCGTCCATGCACCGCCGAGATGACGCGGCCAAGGGCGGCGGCCCCGCCGGGATCCAGCCCGCGGAGCGTGCGCGGGCCACCGCGGATCCACTCGCTGGTGAGCGCGCCGGCCCGGCTGGCCAGCACGCGCGGCGCCAGGGGGGGCCCGGCCAGCCGTGCACCCCGAGCCTCGCGCCGCAGCGCCGCGGGGTCGCCCTCCTTGAGGACGAGGTGCGGCGACCCCTGAGGGCGCGTGAGCGCGAAGCGCCCGCCGCCCCGTGGGGCATCAGTCGTCGGCGAACACCCGCGGAGCCGACGCCAGGGCGAACAGCACGAAGAGGATGCCCAGGACGAACGGGATGTAGCCCACGGCGTGGCGGTCGATCCAGCCGACGTACGTGGTGATGATGCCCAGCAGCAGCACCACGGTCACGATCCAGATGGGCAACTTCTTCACGAGGGCTTCTCCTGCCTGGCGACGGGCACCACGCCCACCGCCACCACATTGACGTTCCGGGAATGTAGTCTCCCCGCCCGCCATGTCGGAACCCAGCAACGCACAGGTCACGGTAACCACTGACGAACGCCCCTCGGGGATCGTCGTCACGGTCGCGGGCGTGGTGGATGCCAGCACGCTGTCCGAGGTGTCGTCGGTGCTCACCGACGCCCAGCGCGACGGCCGCACCGTGTTCGTGGACCTCTCCGCCGTGACCTTCATGGACAGCCGCGGGCTGGGCGCGCTGATCGCCGCCAACGAGCGTGCCCGTGAGGGCGCCGCGGGCATCCGCCTCTACTCGCCCTCCGACGCCGTGCGGCGCCTGCTCAACATCTCGGGCGTCACCGCCGTGCTGGTGGAGGCCGAGGAGCTGCCCGCCGCCTGACCCCCTTGACGCCGGTGTTACCGTCGGCGGTAAAGGAGGTCAGTGATGAGCAGTAGCTATCGGGTCGAGGGCATGACCTGCGACCACTGTCGCGCCGCCGTGGAGGACCACGTGGGAGCCGTGCCGGGCGTCACCGCCGTGGCGGTGGACGTGGCCACCGGCACCGTGCTGGTGGAGGGCGACCCCGAGGACCGCCTCGTGCGGGACGCCATCGTCGAGGCCGGCTACACGGTTGCCTGAGCACGACCTGAAGATCGAGGGCATGACCTGCGCGGCGTGCGTGGCGCGCGTGGAGAAGGCCCTCAACGCCGTGGACGGGGTGACCGCGTCGGTGAGCCTCGCCACCGAGCGTGCCCGCGTGGACGCCCCCGCGGGGCTCGGCGACGACGCCCTGATCCAGGTGGTGCGCGGCGCGGGGTACGACGCCGTTCCCGCGTCCGCCGCGCCGGCGGACGACGCCGATGCCGCGGCCCGCGTGGCGGCGGGGCTGCGCCTGCGCCTCATCTGGGCGGTGGCGCTGTCGGTGCCCGTGCTGGTGGTGTCCATGATCCCCCCGCTGCAGTTCCCCGGGTGGCAGTGGATGGCGCTCGTGCTCGCCACCCCGGTGGTGTGGTGGTGCGGCTGGGCCATCCACGTGGGCGCCTGGCGGGCGCTGGTGCACCGGTCGTTCTCGATGGACAGCCTGGTGTCGCTGGGGTCGGGGGTGTCGTGGGCGTGGTCGGTGGTGGCCGTGCTGTTCCTTGGCGCGGGCGAGATCGGCATGACCATGCACATGTCGCTGTTCCCGTCCGACTCCATGGGCGCGGAGATCTACTTCGAGGTGGCCGCGGGCATCGTGGCCCTCGTGCTCCTGGGCCGGTTCCTCGAGGCCCGGGCGCGCCGCAGCGCCGGCGAGGCCATCCGGTCGCTCATGGCCCTCGCGCCCGACAGCGCGACCGTGCTGCGCGACGGCGCCGAGGTGCGGGTGCCCGCGGCGTCGGTGCAGGTGGGCGAGGTGGTGGTGGTGCGCCCCGGCGACCGCATCCCGGTGGACGGCGAGGTGCAGGACGGCATGTCCGCCGTGGACCGCGCGCTGCTCACCGGCGAGAGCGTGCCCGTGGAGGTGGGTCCGGGTGATCCCGTGGAGGGCGGGGCGCTGAACGCCGGCGGGCGCATCACGGTGCGCGCCACGCGCGTGGGGTCGGAGACCGCCGTGCACCGCGTGGCGCAGCTGGTGGAGGCCGCGCAGGCGGGCAAGGCCCCGGTGCAGCGGCTGGCCGACCGCGTGGCCGGCGTGTTCGTGCCGGTGGTCATCCTGATCGCCGTGGGAACGCTGGTGGGCTGGCTGGCGCTGGGCAACCCCGCGGGCGAGGCCATGACGGCCGCCGTCGCCGTGCTGGTGATCTCGTGCCCGTGCGCGCTTGGCCTGGCCACCCCCGCGGCGCTGATGGTGGGAACCGGCCGGGGCGCCGAGCTGGGCATCCTCATCCGGGGGCCCGAGGTGCTGGAGAGCACGCGACGCGTGACCGTGGCCGTGCTGGACAAGACGGGCACGCTCACCGAGGGGGTCATGGCCGTGGCGCACGTGGACCCGGCGCCGGGGTGGGATGCCGATCGCCTTCTGGCGCTGGCGGGCGCGGCCGAGGCGGGCAGCGAGCACCCCATCGGCCGGGCCATCGCCGAGGCGGCGTCCCGCGCCCGGCCCCTGGCGGCGGCGGGCGCCTTCCGGTCGCAGGCCGGCCTGGGGGTGAGCGCGCAGGTGGACGGCCACCAGGTGGAGGTGGGGCGCATCGACGAGGTTCCCGCCGGCCTGGAGGCAGCGCGCGACGCGGCCCGGCAGGAGGGCCGCACGGTGGTTGCCGTGCGCGTGGACGGCCAGGTGGCCGGACTGGTGGCGGTGAGCGACGTGATGCGCCCCGAGACCCCGCGTGCCATGGAGATGCTGCGCGCCCTCGGGCTGCGCACGGTGATGCTGACCGGCGATGCCGAGGCCCCCGCCCGCGCGGTGGCCGACGCCGCGGGCATCGACCAGGTGGTGAGCGGCGTGCTGCCCGACGGCAAGGAGCGGGCGGTGCGCGAGCTGCAGGAGGCCGGCGAGGTGGTGGCCATGGCCGGCGACGGGGTGAACGACGCCCCGGCCCTGGTGCGCGCCGACCTCGGCATCGCCATCGGCACCGGCACGGACGTGGCCGCCGAGGCGGCGGACATCACGCTGGTCACCCCCGACCCGCGCGCCATCGCCGATGCCATCCGCCTGTCCCGTCGCACGCTGCGCACCATCCAGGGGAACCTGGCCTGGGCCTTCGGCTACAACGTCGCCGCGATCCCGCTCGCGGTGGCGGGCCTGCTCAACCCGCTCATCGCCGCCGCGGCCATGGGCCTGTCGAGCATCTTCGTGGTCACGAACTCCCTGCGTCTGAAGGGGTTCAAGCCGGCCCGCTAGGCTCCGGGCGTGTCGCAGGACTACCTGGGCAGCGGCGGGCGCCTCGAGGGCGGCCCCGCGGACGAGCTGGTGGAGGCCGGCTACCGCTACGAGGCCGCAGCCGGCCCGCGCCTCGCCGACGGCCTGTCCACGTCGGACCTGGCCCACGTGGTGGCCCTGGCCGAGGCCGGGGCCATCCCGGCCGATCAGTCGCGCGCCCTGCTGGCCGCGTTGCTGGAGCTGGACGCCATCCCCGGCGACGACTTCCCGTGGGATCCCGCGCTGGGCGACGCCTTCAACAGCCGCGAGCACCAGCTGAAGGAGCGCTGCGGCAAGGTGGCCGCCGGCTGGCTGTCGGCGGGCAGGCCCCGCCGCGAGGCCTTCCGCGTGGGGCTGCGGCTGGTGGCCCGTGATGCGGCGCTGCGGCTGCACGACGCCTGCATCGACCTGGCGGCCGCGCTCGTGCGCCTGGCCCAGCGCCACGCCACCGACCTGGCCGCCGACTACACCTACCTGCAGCCCGCCCAGCCCACCCGGCTGGGCCACCTGGTGCTGGCGTACGCCTACCCGGCGCTGCGCGACGCGGCACGCCTGCGGCGCGTGCATGCCGACCTGGACATGTCGGTGGCCGGCGCCGGTGGCAGCGCGGGGTCGCGCTGGCCGCTCGACCGCGACCGCCTGGCCGAGCTGCTGGGCGCAGCCGGCGTGGTGCCCCACGTGAAGGACGCCATGTGGCAGTGGGACCCCTACGTGGAGCTGGTGGCCGCCACGGCCACGGCGGCCACGCACCAGTCCGAGCTGGCGCAGGACCTGGAGATCCTGGCCAGCCAGGAGTTCGGCATCGCCGAGCTGGCCGATGAGCACAGCCGCGCCAGCGCGCTGATGCCCCAGAAGAGGAACCCCTACGCGCTGGCGGTGGTGCGCGCCACGGCCGGCACGGTGTCGGGCGACCTGGCGGGGATACTGGTGGCGCTGCACACCGGATCGGCCCGCACCGACCACTTCCACGTGCTCAACTCGGTGGTGCCGCGCCTCATGGACGAGGCCGTGGCCTCGGCCCGGCTCATGGCGGCCGTGGTGGACCGCATGACGCTCGATGCATCACGGGCCGGGGAGGCCGCGCGGCGCGGGTTCATCACCGCGGCCGACCTGTCGGACGTGCTGGCGCAGGAGGCGGGGCTCGACTACCGCACCGCGCACCACGTGGTGGGGCGGGCCGTGCGCATGCTGGTGGACGCGGGCCGGGACGAATCGGCGCTCACGCCCGAGGTGCTGGCCGAGGCCGCCATGGCGAGCGACGGCATCGACCTGCAGGTGGACGCGCAGGTGATCGCCCGGGCGCTCGACCCCGACGCCGCGGCGGACACCCGGCTGCAGCGGGGCTCATCCGCCCCGGGCGAGACCGAGGCCATGACGGCGGCGTGCGCCGATGCCATCGGCGAGGCGCGGGCGTGGGGGGCCGATGCGGCGCATCGCGCCGCGCGCGCCCACGCCGCCCTGCGCGACCGCGCGGGCGCGCTGGCCGAGGCCTAGGGGGCCGGCATGCCGCCGGCGGGCGCGTGGGTCACGCGCACCCGGGCGGCATAGCGGCTGAGCAGGCGGTAGAGCGCGGGCCCGATGATGAGGGCGAACACCACGTTGCCCACCGCGTGCGCCACGTCGAACCACAGGCTGCCGATGGAGTAGGTGATGAAGGCGGCCCAGCTCACCTCGGGTCCGAACGTGGCCAGGAACCATACGTTCATGGACCACCCGAACACGAAGCCCCAGGCACCCGCCACGCAGGCCAGGCCCAGCCGGGTGCGCGTGGCCGGGCGCAGGAGCGCGCCCGACGCGCCCACGGTGCCCCACAGCAGCATCTGGGCGGGGGTCCACGGCCCCTGCCCCAGGAAGGCATTGGAGATGAGCGCCGCCAGCGCGCCCACGGCCATCCCCGCGCGCGCGCCCAGCGCCGCGCCGGTGACCAGGCACATGGTGGTGACGGGCTTCACCGAGGGGATGGCCACGAACAGCACGCGGCCCGCCGCGGTGGCGGCGCCCAGGGTGGCGGTGAGCGCCAGCATCTTGGGCCCGCCCGGTCCGCGCTCCCATGCGGCCCACCCCAGCAGCAGCACCGAGATGCTGGCCAGGATCACCACGGCCGCCGCGCTCATGCGGTGATGAGCGCCGTGGGGGGCAGCCCCGTGTGCACGGCGTCCCCACCCGACATCTCCAGCACCTCATCGGCCGCCAGCGCGGCGAACGGGCCGTCGTGCGTGGCCACCAGCACGGCGGCGCCCGCCGCGGCGCGCGCGCGGATTACCCGCGCCAGCGCGCGCTTGCGCTCGGGGTCCATGCCCCGGGTGGGCTCGTCCAGCACCAGCACCGCGGGCTCCGCCACCAGGATGGAGGCCAGCGCCACCCGCTCGCGCTCGCCCACGCTCAGGTCGAGCGGGTGGCGGTCCAGCATGTCGCCCAGGTCCAGCTCGTGCGCCGCGGCGGCCACGCGCGCGGCCACCTCGGCGCCCTGGAGGCCCATCGCGCGCAGGGCCACGGCGATCTCGTCGTCCACGCGCTCGGTGAGCAGGTGGCGGCCGGGATCCTGCGGCACCATGCCCAGCCGCGGGAACCGCGCCTCGGGCGGGAGCGCCGACACGTCGTCGTCGCCCAGCAGCACGCGCCCGGCATCGGGGCAGTGCAGCCCGGCCAGGGTGCGCAGCAGGGTGGTCTTGCCACTGCCGTTGGCGCCCACCAGCGCGGTGACGCGCCCCGGTGCCAGGGCCAGCGACGCGCCGCGCAGCACCGCCCGGTCGCCATGTGCGGCATGGATGCCCTCGGCCCGCGCCGCGGGGGGCGCGGTGACGCGACAGGGCGGCAGCGCCTCGGGCGCCGCCTCGGGGGGCCCGGGAGGGCCCACCTGCCCGCAGCACACGGCCAGCACGCGGTCGGCGATGGGCCGCACGCGCTCGGCGCGGTGCTCGGCCACCACCACGGCGGTGCCCTGGCGGGCCAGGCGGCGCAGGGTGACCGCCAGCGCCGCGGCCGCCGCGGAGTCGAGTTGCGAGGTGGGCTCATCCAGCAGCAAGACGCGCGGACGGCGGGCGAGCACCCCCGCGATGGCCACGCGCTGGCGCTCGCCGGACGACAGCTCGTCGATGCGCCGGTCACGCAGGTGCAGGGCGCCGGCGTCGTCGAGGGCCTGGTGCACCCGCCGCAGGATCTCGTCGGCCGGCAGCCCCGCGTTGGACGGGCCGAAGGCAACGTCGCGCTCCACCGTGCCCAGCACCGCCTGGGCCTCGGGGTCCTGGAACACCATCCCGGCGGCAGCCCCCAGCACCGCGGGCGGCACCGCCAGGGCGTCGTGCCCGGCCACCTCCACCGCGCCGCCCACCGCTCCGCCGTGGAAGTCGGGAACCAGGCCCGCCAGCGCGCGCAGCAGGGTGCTCTTTCCGCCGCCGGAGGGGCCCTCCAGCACGAGCACCTCGCCCGCACGCACGTCGAGGGTGACGCCGTCGAGCGCGGCCCGTCCCGATGCGCCGTACGAGAACCTGAGGTCGCGCACGCGGGCAAGCACGTCGCCGCGCGCGGGGGATGGGTCGTTCGGGCTCCCGTGGGGATCCCCGTGCACCGTCACCTCAGTCCTCGAAGGTCGTGGTGCCAAGGCGGAGGCAGGTCTCCTGGCTCCCGGTCATCACCCCGCCGCGCCTTCCCGGGGACCGTCCCCAGTGGCCGGGCCCGTGGGCCCCGCGGCGGTGCTCCCGGTCACAGTGGCGGGACCGCGCCGGATTCGCACCGGCTTCCCTCACCACCGCCCATGGCGTGTGGCGGCAGCCTACAGGGGCGGCAGCACCACGCCGTGGGCCATGGCCATTCCGGCGATCACCAGGACGCCCACGGTGACCACGCCCACGGCCATGCGCACCACGGCCCGCCCACCCGCGCCCATGCGGGCCTGCACCCCGGGGGCCAGGGCCGACGGCGCCTGCCACGCCATCCAGATGGCCAGCACGCCCCCGGCCAGCAGGTAGTCCACCACCACGAACGCCGACGGCAGCTCGTCGCGCAGCACCTCCACGCCCATCACCACCACCGCCGCGAGGAAGAGCAGCATGAGCAGCATGCGCACCGCGCTGCGCACGGTGAGCACCTTCACCTGCTCGGCCGCCTGCTCGCCGCCGTTGGCCAGGGCCAGCTGCATGCGCTTCTCGCCCATCATCATCTGGATGAAGAGCAGCCCCACGCCCAGCAGCAGGGCGAGGTGCGGGATGTGCGCGAGCAGCAGGTCCACGGCCGGCGCCCTACTTCTGGGTGCCCCCGGCGAACGAGGCCCTGGGGTCGTCGAACGGCGAGCGGCGCAGCGTGGTCCACAGGTTGTAGGCGAACACCAGCTGCGCGGCCACCAGCAGCGCCAGGAAGCCCAGCGAGATGTGCGTGAGCGTGAGGTACTGGTCGGGCAGCACCGCCCAGCGGCGCGGCGCGCCCTCCAGGCCCTGGATCATCTGGCAGGTCACCCAGCCGTAGGCGCCCACGATTGTGCCCCACAGGTGGATGCTCCCCAGGCGCTCGTTCCACCAGCCGCGGCCCATGAGCTCGGGCAGGAAGGCGTACATGGCGCCGAAGATGAGCAGGCCCATGTTGAGGAAGGCCATGTTGTGGAAGTGGCCCACGATCCAGAGCGTGTTGTGCAGCGTCTCCTGGAAGGCCGCCGTGGCGTTGATGATTCCCTGCAGCCCCGCCACCAGCCACGAGATGATCCCGGCGATGAGGAACTTGGACGCCACGTTCCACTGGAAGTTGGACTTGTAGATGGTGGCCGCGATCGAGAACAGCGACAGGGCCGACGGCAGCACCAGCGCATAGGTGGTGGGCTGCATGATGGTGCCGAGCGTCTGCTGCACGTTCTCGCCATCGGGGTAGTTCATGTAGAGGTGGTGCGCCCACACGAACAGGTTCATGGTGAGGGCGATGAGCCACGCAACGGCCACCGCCTTGCCCGCCACCAGGTCGCGCCCGGCGTACCGGGGGATGAGGTAGTAGTAGGTGGCCGCCGCCGGGAACAGCAGCAGGTACACCACGGGGTGGCCGAAGGCCCACAGCATGTTGCCGGCCAGCAGCACGTTGATGGAGAAGCCGTTGTTGACCGACTGCACGATGTTCAGCACCAGGAGCGCGGCGAAGGGCAGCGTGGCCAGGAACATGTCCACGGCGTTCACGGCGAAGGGCAGCACGGGGTAGGGCACCCGGCCGCGGTCGGTCTTGAAGCGCGACGGGAACAGCAGGCCGAAGCCGAAGGTGAGGCCCACCCGCTGGCCCAGGGTGTCCTTGCGGGCCTGGAGCGCGGGCGAGATGCAGGTCTGCAGCACGGCGGCGCAGTAGGCCAGGATGGACACGCCCGCCAGCAGCACGGAACCCGCGAAGATCCCGGTGACGGTGTCGCTCCACTGCCCGGCCGAGAAGAACGGCAGCGGGTACAGGAACACCCACGATCCCCCGAAGCCCGACAGCAGGGTGGTGAGCACGATGCCCACCACGCCGGCCATCATGCTCCAGTACATGAGCTCGGGCAGCACGAAGCTGCGCAGGGGGAAGCCCACCTTCATGAGCACCCAGAAGGTGATGCCCATCAGGAAGAAGCCGGCCCACGCGATGAACGCCCCAAGGCCGTGGGCGGTCATGACCGCGTACCAGAAGTTGTCGCCCAGCTCGATGACCTGCCCCTGGCGCAGGCGCAGCAGCAGGCCCAGCACGCCCGACACCACCAGGAAGGCGGTGGAGCTCCAGATGACGCGCAGCACGAACCGCCGGGTGCGCGCCTGCACCAGCGGCAGCGGCATCTCCGCGTCGTCATAGGGAAGCGCGCCCGGCGCGCCGGATGCGATGGGCGGGATGGTCGTGCTCATGCGGTCACCTGGAAGGCCGGGTAGATCATCTTGTGGTGCTGGTATCCGCAGAACTCGAGGCAGCGGATCTCATAGGTGCCGGGCTCGGTGAACGTGTAGGAGCGGGAGATCGTGTAGTCGGGGATCGCCTGCACGTTCATGATCATCTGGCCCTTCGGGTTGTAGAGCGCCATGGCGTGGTTGACGTCCTTGGAGGTGACGGCGAACTCCACGTCCTGGCCCACCTTCACCTGCGTGGGCTGCACGAGGAACCCGAACTGGATGCCGGTCACCTTCACCTGCACGTCCTTCGGGTCGTCGTTCTCCGTGAACCAGGGCGCCTGCCAGATGGTGAGGCCAAGCAGGATCGCCAGGAGGCCCACCACGAACACGCCCCACCACGGCTCCGCGCGCTCGGCCTTCTCGACGTCCACGCCCTGCCCGCCGTCACGGCGCCCCGCGCGCGTGGACCACAGGATGGCGATGGAGATGATGAGGCCCAGCGCGACGAAGATGAGGTACCCGATCGCGATGCCACTGCCCAAGGAGGTCATCATGCAGCGCAACCTATGAGGCGCCCCACCACCCCTCAATTCGGGTGTCCTACGGGTCCGTATTTCGGGTTTCCCGCAAGCGCGCGGGAATCCCGTCCGGACGGCTAGGGCGCGAGCCGCTCCATGTGCCAGTGGTCGCCCTGCCGGGTGGCGCGCAGGCGGTCGTGCAGCCCGTCGGGGTCCTCCTGCCAGAACTCCAGGACCTGGGGCTGGAGCCGGTGGCCGATCCACCCCGGGGGCACCCCCTCGGCGGCGTCATCGGCGCGGGCCTGCGCCAGCCGCCGGTGCAGGTCGGCACGTGATTCCAGCCGTTCCCCCTGCCGCCATGCGCGTGCCGCGGCGCGGGTGGCCGGGCGCCGGCGTGACATGTGCTCGTCCACGCGGTCGGGGTGCAGCAGGTGCACCGGGCCCTCCACGCGCAGCTGGCGCCCGAGGGCGGCCCACAGGAACACCCCGGCCGCGTGCGGCTGGGCGGCGAGCTCGCGCGCCTTGCGCGACGCCTCGTCGGTGATCCACTCCAGCCCGCCGGGCTCCCACCCGCGCACGAAGACCATGCGCGCCGAGGGACGTCCGTCCGTCCCGCTGGTGGCGAGCGTCATGGCCAGTGCCTGCGGCTGGCCGGTGGCCCGGGCCTCGTCGATCCACGCGCACATGGCCCGCGCGGGGTCGGGGAGCAGGTGCTCGGGCAGCAGGGGCGCCATGGCCGTCACGGTAGCCTGCCGCCATGGCGCGAACCCAGGTACCGGAGTGGATCCCCCTGCAGGCGATGGCGGGCGACGACGTGCTGCCATCCCTCGGCCAGCAGCCGGTGGTGGCGCCCTACGACCGCCAGGAGATCGCCCGGGTGGCGATATCCGGCGAGGATGCCGTGGACCGTGCGGTGGCGGTGGCGCGCGCGGCACTGGGCACGGCGCCGCCGGCCGCCGAGCGCGCGCGCATCCTGGACCGTGCTGCGGCGCTGGTGGCGCGGCGCGCCGATGACCTGGCGCGGGTGCTGGCGGCGGAGGCCGGCAAGCCCATCCGCCAGGCGCGCGGCGAGGTGGCGCGCTGCGTGGACACCCTCACGTTCTCGGCCGCCGTGGCGCGCACGATGACCGGCGAGGTGATCCCCATGGACGCCGCCGATTCCGGCGTGGGGCTGCTGGGCACCACGGTGCGCGAGCCCATCGGCGTGATCGCCGCCATCACGCCGTTCAACTTCCCGCTCAACCTGGTGGCGCACAAGCTGGGCCCCGCCGCCGCCGTGGGGGCCCCGGTGGTGCTGAAGCCCGCGGGCAAGGCGCCGCTGTCCGGGCTCGCCCTCGCCGCCATCATGCGGGAGGCGGGGCTGCCCGCAGGACTGCTGGGCTGGGTGCTGGGCGACGCCGTGGCCGGCGAGCCCCTCACCGCGCACCCCGACGTGGCGATGGTGTCGTTCACCGGCAGCAGCGGGGTGGGGTGGGCCATCCGTGCGCAGCGCCCCGACATCCGCGTGGCGCTGGAGCTGGGCAACGCCACCCCCCTGATCGTGCACGACGACGCCGACCCCGCCCTGGCCGCCCGCGCCATCGCGGGCAGCGCGTTCACCCACGCGGGGCAGTCGTGCATCTCGGTGCAGCGCATCCTCGTGCAGCGGCGCATCCACGATGCCCTCATGGACCACCTGCTGCCCCTGGTGGATGCGCTGGTGGCCGGTGACCCCCTGGACGAGGCAACCGACGTGGGGCCGGTGATCGACTCCGGATCGGCCGATCGCATCCTCGAGTGGATCGCCGAGGCCACGCAGCTGGGGGCCCGCGTGGTGCGGGGCGGCGACCGCCTGCCGGATGGCCCCGCCATGGTGGCGCCCACGGTGCTGGACGGCGTGGCGCCGTTCGCACGGCTGATGCGCGAGGAGGTGTTCGGCCCCGTCATCGCCGCGTGCGCGTACGACCGCATCGACGAGGCCATCGACATCGCCAACGACAGCCCGCTGGGACTGCAGGCCGGCATCTTCACCGCGCGCGTGGACATGGCCATGGCGTGGGCGCGGCGGCTGCACTTCGGCGGCGTGGTCATCAACGAGACCCCCACCTTCCGGGCCGACCACATGCCCTACGGCGGCGTGCGCGGATCGGGCGATGCCCGCGAGGGGCCGGCCGCGGCGGCCATGGAGATGACCTACCCCAAGCTGGTGATCACCCGCATACCGCCCGCCTGACCGGCGCCGCAACCACGGAGCCCGGCGCGAGGCCGGGCTCCGGGTGCACATGGCGGGAGAAGGATTTGAACCTTCGTAGGCAGAGCCGACGGTTTTACAGACCGCTCCCTTTGACCACTCGGGCATCCCGCCAGATGGCCGCGGGACCATAGCGGGACGGCGGTGGCCCCTCAATGCCCTGCGGCGAGGGGACCACCGGCGGGCGTCGAAATCCCATGGCCGGAAACCCATCCGACCCGGAAGGACGCAATCGTGATCTACCCCTTGTGGAAGAGGGTGACCGCCGAGCTGCTGGGCACCTTCGGCTTCCTGCTGTTCGCCTTCTCCGGCATCGCCGTGGCGGTGCTGAACCCGGGCGTCATGGGCGCCGTGGGCGTGGCCGCCGCGTTCGGGCTCGGCCTGGCCATGATGATCTTCGCCTTCGGTCATGTGTCGGGTGGCCACTTCAACCCGGCGGTGACGCTGGGGCTGGCCGCGGGCGGCCAGTTCCCGGTGAAGGACATCGTGGCCTACTGGGTGGCCCAGGTCGTGGGCGCCTTTGCCGCCGTGGGCCTGGCCACCGCCCTGTGGGGCGAGCAGGTGAAGGAGGCGCTGGTGAACGTGCCCACGGTGTCGCAGGGCGCCGCCGTGGTGGCCGAGCTGGTGTTCGTGGCGCTGTTCGTGATCGTGATCAGCGCGGTGGCCACCGACAAGGCCCCGTGGAGCGGCGTGATGGCCCCGCTGGCCATCGGCGGCTTCATCTTCGTGGCCGGCATCGCCGTGTGGCCGTTCACGGGCGGGGGCTTCAACCCGGCCCGCGCCCTGGCGCCGGCGGTCTACGCCACCGACTGGAACGACCTGTGGATCTACATCGTCGGCCCGCTGGCCGGCGGTGCCATCGGCGGCGTCATCTACTGGTTCATGCGCGAGAACGACCCGGGCGAGACCGGGGAGCTCGAGGAGATGGCCAGCACGCAGTAGCCCGCATCGCGGGGGGCCGGCCACGCGGCCGGCCCCCCGGTGCGGTACGGGCCCCTAGCGGTGACCCGGCAGGTCGAAGCGGTCGAGCTCCATGACCTTGGTCCACGCGGCCACGAAGTCGTCCACGAACTTGCGGTCGGAGTCCGCGCAGGCGTACACCTCCGCCAGCGCCCGCAGCTCGGAGTTGCTGCCGAACACCAGGTCCACCCGGCTGGCGGTCCACTTCACCTCGCCGGTGGCGCGGTCGCGGCCCTCGAACTGCTCCTCCGCCTTCGACGTGGGCTGCCACTCGGTGCCCATGTCGAGGAGGTTCACGAAGAAGTCCGTGGTCAGCGCGCCCGGGCGGTCGGTGAGGATGCCCAGCTGCGTGCCGCCCGCGTTCGCGCCGATGGCCCGCATGCCGCCCACCAGCACCGTCATCTCGGGGCCGGTGAGGGTCATGAGGCTGGCCTTGTCCACCAGCAGGCGCTCGGCCTGCCAGGGGTGGCCCGGGCGCAGGTAGTTGCGGAACCCGTCGGCATAGGGCTCCAGCACCGCGAACGACTCCACGTCGGTCATCTCCTGCGTGGCGTCCGTGCGGCCGGGCCGGAAGGGCACGGTCACGTCGTGGCCCGCGGCCGCGGCCGCCTGCTCCACGCCCACGCCTCCCGCCAGCACGATCAGGTCGGCCAGCGAGATGCGCGTGCCGCTGCCGTTCTGGGCCCCGTTGAACTCATCCCGGATGCCCTCCAGCACGCCCAGCACGCGGTCGAGATCCGCCGGGTCGTTGGCCTCCCACCCGCGCTGCGGCTGCAGGCGGATGCGGGCGCCGTTGGCACCGCCGCGGTGGTCGCTGCCGCGGTAGGTGGACGCCGATGCCCAGGCGGTACGCACCAGGTCGGCCACCGACAGCCCCGACGCCTGGATCTTCTCCTTCAGCATCGACACGTCGGCGTCGCACACCAGGCCATGGTCCACCGGCGGCACCGGGTCCTGCCAGATGAGCACCTCGTCCGGCACCTCCGGGCCCACGTAGCGGGTGATCGGGCCCATGTCGCGGTGGGTCAGCTTGAACCACGCGCGCGCGAAGGCGTCGGCGAACGCCGCGGGGTCCTCCAGGAACCGCCGGCCGATGCTGGCGTACTCGGGGTCCTCGCGCAGGGCGATGTCGGCCGTGGTCATCATGGGTGCGTGCCGCCGCGACGGGTCCTGCGCGTCGGGCACCGCGTCGGCCAGCGCCCCGTCCTTGGGGTGCCACTGCCAGGCGCCGCCCGGGCCCTTCACCACTTCCCACTCGTTGTTGTAGAGGAGCTCCAGGTAGTCGGAGTCCCACTGGGTGGGGGTGCGGGTCCACGCGCCCTCGATTCCGCTGGTGATGGTGTCGTCACCGTCACCCGAGCCGTAGGAGTTCTTCCAGCCCAGGCCCATCTGCTGGATGGGCGCGCCCTCGGGCTCGGGGCCCACGTACTGGTCGGCGTCGGCCGCGCCGTGCGACTTGCCGAAGGTGTGGCCACCGGCGGTGAGCGCGAAGGTCTCCTCGTCGTTCATGGCCATGCGGCGGAACGTCTCCCGGATGTCGTGCGCCTCGGCCAGCGGGTCGGGCTCCCCGTTGGGGCCCTCGGGGTTCACGTAGATGAGGCCCATCTGCACGGCGGCGAGCGGGTTCTCCAGCTCGCGGTCACCGGAGTAGCGCTGGTCGCCCAGCCACTCGCCCTCGGGCCCCCAGTAGATGTCCACCGGGGGCTCCCAGATGTCCTCGCGCCCGCCGCTGAACCCGAAGGTCTGGAAGCCCATCGACTCCAGCGCCACGTTGCCGGCGAGGATCATCAGGTCGGCCCACGACAGCTTGCGGCCGTACTTCTGCTTCACCGGCCACAGCAGGCGGCGGGCCTTGTCCAGGTTGGCGTTGTCGGGCCAGCTGTCCAGCGGCGCGAACCGCTGGGCGCCGGTGCCCGCGCCGCCGCGCCCGTCCGCGATGCGGTAGGTGCCGGCGCTATGCCATGCCATGCGGATCATGAGGGGGCCGTAGTGGCCGTAGTCGGCGGGCCACCAGGGCTGCGAGGTGGTGAGGACGTCCTCGATGTCCTTCTTCACCGCCGCCAGGTCGAGCGCCTGGAACTCGGCCACGTAGTCGAACTCGTCGCCCATGGGGTCGGCGGTGGGCGGGTTCTGGCGAAGCGGCGCAAGGTCGAGTTGCTCAGGCCACCAGTCGCGGTTGGTGAGCGTCTTCGTCCCGGCCCCGGTGACCGGGCAGCCCTCGTCGGATCCCATGTGATGTCCCCCTCGGTGTGTCGCGCGATTCGCGTGCAACTGCAAGCGAAGCGTGTTGCGCGCCCGAGGTCAATCGAGTGCGGTACCGCGGCTTTCCGCAGGGTCGAACCGGTAGCCCACGCCGTAGTGCGTGATGATGAAGTCGGTGCCGGGGATGGCGGACCGCAGCTTCTGCCGGATCTTGCGCACGAACACGTCCACCGACCGGTCGCCGGCCATCATCTCGTAGCCCCAGGCCTCGCGGTAGATCTTGTTGCGCGCCATCGGCTTGCCCTGCGCCCGGGCCAGGGCCAGCAGCACCGCGAATTCGCGCGGGGTCAGGTCCACGCTGGCGCCGTCGGCGAACGCCTGCACCTGGTCGGCGTCGATCACCAGGCCGGCGACCTCGATGGGCCCCTGCGCGGCGCGCCCGCGCTCCTTGTCGCGCCTGCGAAGGTGCGCCGACACGCGGGCGACCAGCTCCTTCATGGAGAAGGGCTTGGTCATGTAGTCGTCGGCGCCGATCTCGAGGCCGTGCACCCGGTCGTGCTCGCTGGTGCGCGCGCTGCACATGATCACCGGCACGTCCGGGTCCTGGGCGCGCACCTCCTCGGTGAACCGCCAGCCGTCCACCTGTGGGAGCATGAGGTCCAGCACCACCAGGTCGGGGCGCTCGCGCGCGAAGAGGCGCAGGCCGGTGGCGCCGTCCGCGGCGGTGAGGGTGCGGTAGCCGGCCCGGCCAAGGTGGTACGCCACCGTGTCCGATATCGCCGCGTCGTCCTCCACGATCAGGATCGTGTGGGTGGCCATGCGGCCGACGCTACCACCGCGGGGGTGCTGCCACGGGGGTGCGTGGCACGTGGCCGCGGCACTTCCGGGGGACGGAGCGTCCCGCGCTGCCTCTAGGTTGCAGGCGTGCGAGCGACCCAACCGCGTCCGTGACGGCGGCCGGCGACCTGCTGGGGGGTCGCTACCGGCTGGAGCGCCCCATCGGCAGCGGGGGCATGGCCACGGTGTGGCGCGCGGTGGACCAGGACACCGGCCAGGCCGTGGCGGTGAAGATCATGCACCCCCGCGTGCAGGACGACCCGGACCTGCTGGCGCGGTTCCGCCGGGAGGCCGACGTGGTCACCCGCCTGGACCACCCGTGCATCGTGCGCCTGCTCGACCAGGACGCGGGCGCCGACGACGGCCCGTACATCGTGTTCGAGCTGGTGGACGGCACCACGCTCAAGGCGCTCATCCGCCAGCGCGGTCACCTGCCGCCCGCCGAGGCGGCGTCCATCGCGAGCCAGGTGGCACGCGGGCTGGAGCTGGCGCACCGGTCGGGCATCGTGCACCGCGACATCAAGTCGCACAACGTGCTGGTCACCGATGGCGGCGTGGCCATGCTCACCGACTTCGGCATCGCGCGCCTGCTGGACGGCATGCAGGACGGCCTCACCCGCACGGGCACCGTGCTGGGCACCAGTGACTACCTGGCGCCCGAGCAGGCCCGCGGCCTGGCGGTGGACGGGCGCACCGACGTCTACGCCCTGGGCATCGTGCTGTACGAGTCGCTCACGGGAGAGCTGCCCTTCCCGGCCGACACCCCCATGGCGGTCGCCCTGCGGCAGGTGCGCGACCCCATGCCCGACCCGCGCGCCGTGCGGCCCGAGGTGCCCGCCTACCTGGCGGCCATCGTGCTGCGCGCGTGCGAGAAGGACCCCGACGCCCGGTTCGCATCTGCACTCGACATGGCCGATGCCCTCGTGGACGTGCCCGCGGGGGGAACCGAGACCATGCCGGTCATCCCCCCCGAGGTGGTGGCTGCCGATGCCGACACCGGGCGCCTGGCGCCGGCCGTGCTGCCCGACGATGCGGCCACGGGGGTCCTGGCGCAAGTGCCGGCGCCCGGCGCGCAGCAGGTGCCGGTGCAGGCGCAGCGCGTGGTGGCGACGGCCCCGCGCCGCCGCCGCTGGCCGGTGGTGATCGGCGGCATCCTGGTGCTGGGCGCGGGGGCCGCGGCCGCGGTGGTGGTGTCGTCGGGCGGATCGGACGCGCCCGTGGCCGGCGTGGCCGTGGACGACGGCGGGAGCGGGGGCGGCGGGTTCACCGGGCTGGCGCCCCTGCAGCTGGCGTCGGTCACCGACGCCGACCCCGGAGGAGAGGGGCGCGAGATGCCGGGTGAGGTGCCGCTGGCCTACGACGGCACCGAGGCCACCGCATGGCGCACCGAGCGCTACGCCACGCCCGACTTCGGCGGCCTCAAGGACGGCGTGGGTCTCACGCTGGCGCTGGAGCAGCCGGCCGTGGCGCGCCGCCTGGCCATCACCACGCGGGGCACGGGGGGCGCGTTCCAGGTGATCGCCGGCGCGCCCGGGCCGGATGCGCGCGTGGTGGGGCGCGGCACGTTCCGCGACGGCGCGCAGCAGGTGGACCTGGACGACGGCCCGGCGTCGTCCACGTACACCTTCTGGATCACCGATCTTCCTCCCAACGTGGCCGGCGACGGCTACCGGGCGTATGTGTCCGAGGTGGGCCTGGAGGGCACGCCCTAGCGGGCGCCGAACATAACCCCATGGACCTGCCGGAGGCATGGGAGAGCTCCCTGGGCGAGCTGGACCAGCGCCTGGCGCGCCAGGGCGACCGCGCCCGCGCGCTGGCCCCGGCGTCGCGGGCCGGCTACGTACGGGACTGCCGTCGGGTGGCCGCCTGGCTGTGGCAGCGTGGGGTACCCGGCCCGGATCGCATCACCCCGTCCATGATGGAGGCGGCGCTGCGCGACATCGGCTGGGCGCCCGCCACCCAGCGCCGGGCCCTCACGGCCCTTCGCGAATGGCTTGCGCCGTACTTCCCGCGCGGTCGGTCGCCGGCCGCCCTCGTGGACGCCCCGCGGGTGGACCGCGCGCCCATCCCGCGCCTGTCGCAGGATGACGCCGCCGCCCTGGCCGACGCGGCGGGAGCGCGGGTGGACCAGGCCGAGGCCGGTACGCGGGCGCATGCGCTTGCCATGCGCGACCGTGCCCTGGTGGAGGTGCTCTACGGCAGCGGCCTGCGCCGGCAGGAGGCGTGCGACCTGGTGCTGCCCGCCCTGGACTTCGAGCACGAGGTGCTGTCGGTGGTGGGCAAGGGGGGCCACTCCCGCACGGTGCCCATGACCGAGCCGTGCGTGGACGCCCTGCGCCAGTGGATGGACCACGGTCGCCCCATGCTGGCGTCCGACGGCCCGCGCGGGCGCGCGGCGCGTGATCGCGTGTTCCTCACGCGGTCCGGCGGCGCAATGGACGGCGCGGCGGTGTACCGCGTGGTGCGCCGGCTGCTGGGCGACCTGGGGCGGTCCGGGGGGCCGCATCTCCTCCGCCACGCCGCCGCCACGCACCTGCTGGAGGGCCCCGGCGGCACCGGCGGCGCGCACCTGCGCGTGGTGCAGGAGTTCCTGGGGCACGCCAGCCTGGCCACCACGGAGCGCTACACCGGGGTCACCACCCGGGCGATGCAGGACACCCTGCGGCGCGCCCACCCGCGGGGGGCGTGAGGGTGCCCGCCCCCACGGTGGACCCCGATGGCTTCCGGGCGCTGGCAGCGGCCTTCGTGGCCACGCGCGGCAGCGCCAACACCCGGGCCGCGTACGGACGCGACCTGCGCCTGCTGGGCGAGGCGCTGGGGGTGCAGCCCATGGATGCCGACGCCCCGCCGTTCGGCGTGGAGGACCATCCCGCCGCGCGCCGCGCGGCGCAGCAGATGTCGGCCATCCCGGTGGGATGGTGGCAGGACTGGCGCGACGCCCTGGACGGCAGGCAGTCCAGCCGCGCACGCAGGGTGGCGGCCGTGCGTGCCTTCTGCCGCTGGTGGTCGCGCGCGCTCGACATGCCCAACCCGGTGGAGGACCTGCGCCCTCCTGCGTCCGCCGACCGCGGCCAGGAGCGGCTCACGCGCGAGGTGGCCGCGCTGTCGGCATCGCAGGTGCGCAGGATGTGCGACGCCGCGGCGGCCATGCCGGGCCCCGCGGGCATGCGCACCCATGCGCTCATCGAGGTGCTCTACGGCTGCGGCATCCGGGCCACCGAGGCGGCGGGCCTGGACATGTCGGCCCTGCACCTGGACGACCCGGACGACCCCTACGTGGTGGTGCTGGGCAAGGGCGGCAAGCACCGCGCGGTGGCGGTGCCCGCGGTGGCCCGCGAGGCCCTGCAGCGCTACCTCGCCACCGGCCGCCCTCCGCTGCGGGCGCTGGACGTGCGCCCGCGGCCCGACCAGGCGCGCCACCGCGACGCCGATGCGGTGTTCCTCGGTGCGCGCGGGCGGCGCATGGGCAGGTCGGACGTGTGGCGCGAGGTGCGCCGCGTGGCCGACGCCGCGGGACTGGTGTCGGAGGGCGTGCGCGTGTTCCCGCATGCGCTGCGCCACTCCTGCGGCACCCATCTGGTGCAGGCCGGGGTGGACATCCGCTACGTGCAGGCCCACCTGGGCCACGCGAGCCCCGTCACCACCGAGGTGTACACCCACGTGACCGCCGGCCACCTGCGCGACGACTTCGACCGCGCCCACCCGAGGGCCCGCCGCGGGCAGGGGACCGCCCCGCGCTAGGCGAGCGGGACGATCTCCGGGGTGATCACCCCGTCCCGCACGTGCAGGCGGCCGATGGATGGCCGCATGGCGGCCGGGCCCAGCTGCTCGCGGTAGCGGCGCACCACGCGGTCGGCGATTCCCGGGAACCCGGGGCGCGGGGGCCTGCCGCCCTCCAGGCTGCCCCACGGGCACACGGCGCCGGGGTTGAACACCAGCACGCCCTCCACGTGGTGGATGGTCGCCTCATGCCAGTGGCCGAACACCACGGCGTCCACGTGCTGCGCGCGGAACGCGCGGGCCATGGCGCGGTCGCGGCCGGCGTCCCAGGCGATGCGCCTGCGGGCCGCCGTGTGGGCGGTGATCACCAACGGGTCGGTGGCCTTCCTCACCCCGTGGATGAGGCCGATGCGCGCGCCGCCGGCGTTCACCACCACGCGCCGTGGCAGGCGGGGGGCGCCCGGCATGTGGTGGTCGCCCCGCACCGCCACCACCGGGGCGATGCGCTCGAGCACCGGGATGATGGAGCCGTCGGACAGGTCGCCCGCGTGCAGGATGAGGTCGCTGCCCGCGAGGGCATCGAGGGCGGCGGACGGGATGTGGTCGAGGAACTCGCCGACGTGCGTGTCGGCGATGACCCCGATGATCATCCGGCGTAGGCCTTGGCCCGCTGGTGGCGCTCGAGCGCCAGGTCGATGAGCCGCTGCACCAGCTGCGGATACGTGAATCCGTCGGCGGCCATCAGGCGGCCCCACACGCTGGTGGCGGTGAACCCGGGGATGGTGTTGATCTCCGAGATGTAGAGGTCCTCGCCCTCCAGGAAGAAGTCCACGCGGGCCAGGCCGCTGCACCCGATGGCGTTCCATGCGCGCACCGCCAGCTGCCGCGCGTGGTCCTGCACGTGCGCGGGGACATCGGCGGGCACCTGCAGGCGCATGCCGCCCTCGCGGTACTTGGCGTCGTGGTCGTACCAGTCGCTGTCGTGGAGGATCTCCCCCAGCGGAGAGGCGTGCGGGTGCTCGTCGCCCAGGAGGCCCACCTCCACCTCGCGTCCCATGGCGCGGCGCTCCACCAGCGCCTTGGGGTCGTGCGCGAATGCCAGCTGCAGGGCCGGGCCCAGGGCGGCCTCGTCATCCACCGGGCTGATGCCGAAGCTCGATCCCAGGCGCGCGGGCTTGGCGAAGGCCGGGTAGCCCACGGCCTCGGCCACGCGATCGCGAACCCCCGCGGGGTCGGACAGCCACTCGTCGTGCATCACGATGAGGGTCTCCACCCGCGGGATGCCCGCCGCCGTGGCCAGCACGTGGAACAGCGCCTTGTCCATGCCCACGGCGCTGGATGCCACGTCGGCGCCCACGTACGGCACCCCCACGGTGTCGCACAGGCCCTGCACGGTCCCGTCCTCGCCCCACGGCCCGTGCAGCACCGGGAACACGAGGTCCACCGGCTGGGGCGCGCCGCCGCCGGACAGCGGGATGAGCCACGCCTGGTCGCCTGCCGCCGGCACCAGCGCCACCGGCGTGCCATCGAGTTCCCACTGGCCGTCGCGGTCGATGCCGACCTGCAGCACGCGGTAGCGGTCCCCGTCGATTGCGTCGGCCACCGACGCGGCCGATGCCCGCGAGACGTCATGCTCGCTGCTGCGGCCGCCCCCGAGGACGGCGATGGTCATCAACCCGGCGCGGGCGGCTGCGACCCGCCGCTGGCCCCGCCCGACGAACCGCCGCTGGACCCGCCGCTGGACCCGCCGCTTGAGGGCGCGGGCGGCTGGGACCCACCGCCGGACGAACCGCCGCCCGAGGAGCCCCCGCCGGAGCCGCCGGACGATCCCCCGCCCGATGACGGCGGGTAGGCCACGATGATGGTGACGGTGGAGCCCGCGGGCACCGTGGAGCCCGGCTGCGGGTCCTGGTCGATGACCGTGCCCTCGGGCTGGGTGCTCTCGGCGCCGGACGAGGTGACGTTGAAGCCCAGGCTCTCCAGCTTGTTGCGCGCGGTGGACTGGTCGCTGCCCGTGACGTCGGGCACGCTGCTGCCGCTCTGGGCGGCGATGACCAGGTTCACCGCGGTGCCCTTGGCCACCGATGCCCCGCCGCTGGGGTCCTGGCCCACCACGGTGCCGGGCGACTGCCCCGACGACCCGTCGTCCTCGGTGACGCTGCCCACGGTGAGGCCCGCATCGGTGATGCGCGTGCGGGCCGTGCTGAGGCTGCTGCCCGTGACGCTGGGCACGGTCACCTTGGTGACGCCCTTGCTCACGTACAGCGTGATGGTGTCGCCCGACCCGGCCATGCTGCCGGCCTTGGGCGCCTGGCGCACCACGGTGCCGATCTCGCGATCGCTGTCCACTTCCTCCACGGCCACGTCGAAGCCGGCCTTCTCCAGCGTGGCCTGGGCATCCTCCAGCGCCTCGCCCACCACGTTGGGCACGGTGACCTCGGCCGGGCCGGACGACACCAGGATGGTCACGGTGGACTCCTTGGCCACCTCGGTGCCGGCATCCGGCTGCGTGCCGATGACCACTCCCACCTGCACGGAGTCGCTCGCCTGGGTGCGCTGCGTGGGCACCAGGCCGGCATCGGTGATGGCGCGGCTGGCCGCCGGGGCGTCGAAGCCCGCCACGTCGGGCACGACCACCATGTCGGAGCCCCCACGGGTGAGCGCCAGCGCCAGGGCCACCACCAGCGCGGCCACGATGACCGCCGCGATGCCCCAGATGGCCGGGCGGTTGCCACCGCCCTTCTTCTTCCCCTTGGAGCCCCCGCGCCCACTGCCGCCGCGCCCGGCGCCCGATCCGTTGCCCACTGCCTGCGTCTCCATTGTCGCCGCCGCGCCCGCCGCCGCTCCCGCCGCCGGCGCGGTGAGGATGAGGGTGGACTGCTGCCCGCCGGGCATCTCGGCGCGCACGTCCAGCAGCGCGGCCGTGAAGTCCTCCGCGCTGGTGTAGCGGTCCTCCGGGCGCTTGGACAGCGCCTTCATCACCACGGCGTCCAGTTCCGGCGGGATGCCCTGCGCGAACACCCGCGGCGGCACCGGCGGCTCGTTGATCTGCTTCATGGCCACCGTCACCGGGCGGTCGCCGTCGAAGGGCACGCGCCCGGTGAGCATCTCGTACAGCACGATGCCCACGGCGTAGGTGTCGCTGGCCGCGGTGGTCTCCTCGCCCTGCGCCTGCTCGGGCGACAGGTACTGCGCGGTGCCGATTACCGATCCGGCCTCGGTCATCTGCTGGTCGGCGTCGGCGCGCGCGATGCCGAAGTCGGCCACGCGCAGGCGGCCGTCCTCGCCCACCATCACGTTCTGCGGCTTGATGTCGCGGTGGATGATTCCCGCGGCATGGGCGGCGGACAGCGCGGAGAGGATCTGCAGGGCGTTGTCCACGGCCACGGCCGGGTCGAGCGGGCCCTGGTCGCGGATGACCCGCTTGAGGTCGGGCCCCTTCAGGTACTCCATGACGATGTAGTACGTGCCCTCGGCCTCGCCGCGGTCGTACACCGCCACGATGTTGGGGTGGTTGAGGCCGGCCGCCGCCGAGGCCTCGCGCCGGAAGCGCTCCACGAACGCCTGGTCGGCCGCGAACCGCTCGGCCAGCACCTTCACGGCCACCTCGCGGTCGAGCACGGTGTCGTACGCCAGGTACACCGTGGCCATGCCGCCGCTGCCGATCTGGTGGCCCAGCTCGTAGCGGTCGCCCAGTTCCGTGCCGGGACCGATGGTCATGTGGTGGGCTCCCCGGGGACGGGACCTGCGGACAGGGCCGTGCGCATGACCTCGCCGGCCACGGGCGCGGCCTGGGTGCCGCCGGTGCCCGAGGTGTCCTCGATCACCACGGCCACGGCCACCTTGGGGTCCTGGGCCGGCGCGTAGCCGATGAACCAGGCCTGGTTGCGGTTGGGGTCGCCGGTCTCCGCGGTACCGGTCTTGCCGGCCACGGACAGCCCTGCGAGCCCGGCCTCGGTACCGGTTCCCTCGGACACCACGCTCTGCATCATGCGGCCCACCTCGGACGCGATGTAGGCGCTCGACACCGAGTCCAGCTCATCGGGCCGCTGCTGCTTCACCACCACGCCGTCCTTGGTGATGACCCTGCGCACCAGGTACGGGCGCATCATGCGGCCGCCGTTGGCCACCGCACCCGCCACCATTGCCATCTGGAGTGGTGTCACCTGCAGGTTCTCCTGTCCGATGGCGATACGCGCCGAGTCGGAATCACGCTGCTCGTTGGGGAGGATCCTGCCGTCACGGTACCTGCCCGACACGGCGACCTCGCCCGCCGGCAGGTCGATCTCCACCGGGCGCGCGAAGCCGAAGCGGTTCATCTCGCGGCCCAGCTTGCGGCCACCCATCTGGTCGCCGATCTGCGCGAAGGTGGTGTTGATGGAGAACGTGAGTGCGTCGGTGAGGTTGTGCAATCCGTACTTGGCCCTGCCGGAGTTGTAGATGGGCTTGCCGTCCACCACGTACACGCCCTTGTCGTCGAACGTGGATCCCGACGACCACTTGCCGGTGCCCAGCGCCGCCAGGGCGGTGACCACCTTGAAGGTGGACCCCGGCGGATACAGGCCGCCCGTGGCGCGGTTGAGGAGCGGGGCGTCGCTTTGCTTGCGGATGGACGCGAAGTCCGTGGTCACCTGGTTGAGGTCGAACGTGGGGGATGATGCCACTGCCAGCACCTTGCCGGTCCGGGGCTCGATGGCCACCACCGCGCCCTTGCGACCCGACAGCAGCGCCTCGGCCGTGCGCTGGATGCGCGTGTCGAGGGTGAGGCGGATGTCCGCGCCGTCCTTGGTCTCCTGTCGCAGGCGGTCCAGGATGGCGCCCGTGCCATAGCTGCCCGCCAGGTAGCGGTTGTAGAACTGCTCCAGGCCCGTGGCGCCCTGCTGCGGGGTGGCGTAGCCCACCACCTGCGACGCCAGCGACCCCTGCGGGTAATAGCGGCGGTAGTACTTCTTGCCCTTCTCGCGGTAGGCCACGCTCTCGGCGAGCACCTTCTTGTCGGCCGAGATGATGCGCCCGCGGTCCACCAGGCGCTGCTGCTCCAGCTTGTAGGGGTTGTCGGCGCGCTCGTCCAGGCCGTCGGCGGCGATCACCTGCCAGTAGCCCAGCATCAGCACCAGCAGCGCGAAGCCCGATGCCAGCGCCAGGTACAGGAAGCGGATGGAGCGGTTCACGTGGCGGGCACCCCCCGCACGGCCTCCACCAGGCCCTGCCGCGACCTGTTGCTGATCACCAGCAGCAGCGCCGCGATGGCGAAGTTCACGACCACGCTGGAACCGCCGTATGACATGAAGGGAAGGGTCACTCCCGTGAGGGGCACCAGGCGCACGACGCCGCCGATGATGATGAAGGCCTGCAGGCCCACCACCGCCGTGAGTCCGCCCGCGAGCAGCTTGGAGAAGCCGTCACGCGCGGCGGTGGCGATGGCGAACCCGCGCGCCATGAGCAGCACGTAGAGAAGCATGACCCCGATGGCACCCACGTAACCGAGGTCGTTGGAGACCGCGCTGAAGATGAAGTCGGTCTCCAGCGCGGGGATGCGCGGCGTGCCCCCCTCGGTCACCAGCAGCGCGCGCCCGAACCCCGGGCCCACCACGCCGCCGTCGGCGAGGGCATAGAGCGATTGCACCATCTGGTAGCCGTTGCCCTGGACGTCGTCGAAGGGGCTCAGCCAGCTCTGCACGCGAACCCCGATGCGCGGAACCGCCGACCAGATGAACAGCGACCCGGCCGCGAACAGCCCCAGGCCCAGGCCCACGTACAGCGCGCGCCCCGTGGCCAGGTAGAGCATGGCCAGGAACACGCCGAAGAACAGCAGCGCGGTGCCGAAGTCGTTCAGCACCACCACCGCCGCGAGCGCGGCGCCCCAGAACACCAGGATGGGCGCCAGGTGGCGGAAGGCCGGCAGGTTGAGCCCCAGCTTGCGCTGCGTGGGGATGGCCAGCACCTCGCGCTTCTCGCGCAGGTACCCGGCGAGGAAGATGACCATGAGCACCTTGGCCAGCTCGCCCGGCTGCACGCGCTGCCCCCCGCCGATCTCGATCCACAGGCGCGAGCCGTTGACCTCGGTGCCGAACACCATGGTGGCCACCAGCAGCAGCACGGCCGTGAGGCCGATCACGTAGCGATAGCGCTCCAGCACGCGGTGGTCGGGCATGAACACGATGACCGCGCAGAAGATGATCCCGCCCAGGGTCACCCAGATGGCCTGGTCGCCCGCGAGGCCCGGGTCGATGCGGTAGAGCATGGCCAGCCCGATGCCCGTGAGCGCCGCCATGATGGGCACCAGGTAGGGGTCGGACAGCGGCGCCCGAAGGCGCAGTACCGCGTGCATGACGATGAACACCATCGCCACGCCCAGGGCCGTCTGCCACGGGCCGGCCTGCAGCTCGTCGAGGCGCGCCGACGCGCCCGCCGAGAGGCCCAGCATCCCCAGGAGCAGCGCCGGCACCAGGAACCACAGCTCGCGGGTGCGCAGGCTCATGGGCGCGCCCCCACGCGCGGCACCTGCCACTCCTGCGGCATGCCATGGCGCCAGATGAGGCGCGTGGCAAGCGCAACGGCCTCGCCCTCGCCCTGCACGCCCTGGTCCAGCGCCTGCGGGTCCTCCGCCTGCACCACGGAGGCCGGAACGCCGAGCGGCCGCCCGGCGTCGCTCAGCGCGATGCCCAGCGGCGCGTAGGGCAGGCCCGCGTACAGGCGCACCTGCCCGGAGTCGTCGGCCTGCACCACGTGCGACCGCGACGCCGCCCACGCGATGGCGCCCACGGCCACCAGGCCCACCGCCAGGAGCCCCGCCCCGGCCAGCAGGATGCGCGACCTCGTGGTGGGCACCTGCTCCAGCACCCGCCCGGGCTCCGGCGACCGTGCCGACCGCGCGCCGGGCTCCACCATGGGCCGTGGCAGCGTGGCCACGCGTGGGGTGGCGGGTATGAACTCGGTGGCCGGGGGCACCGGCGCGCCCTCGCCCTCGCCCACGCGGGCCAGGACCACCGTGGCGTTGTCCTCGCCGCCGGACTCATCGGCCGCGGCCAGCAGCGCACGCGCGGCGTCCTCCAGGCGCGCGCCGTCGGCCAGGGCCGCGCGGATGGCGTCATCGCCGATCGCCGCCGACACGCCGTCGGTGCACAGCAGCACCACGTCGCCGGGCTCCACGCCCACCTGGAAGGCATCGGACGAGACCTTCTCCGACGCCCCCAGGGCACGCGTGATCACGTTGCGCTGCGGGTGCTGGTGGGCCTGCTCCTCGGTCAGCGCGCCACCGCGCACCAGCTCGGCCACCACCGAGTGGTCGTCGGTGAGCCGCCGCAGCTCGCCGTCCCGCACCAGGTAGGCGCGCGAATCACCCACGTGCACCACGTACAGGCGGCCGTCATCGCCCAGCATGCAGGCCGTGACCGTGGTGCCCATCCCGGCGCGCCCGGAGTCGCCAGCCGCCGACGTGCGGATGTCGGAGTTGGCGCGCTCCACCGCGCGGCGCAGGTCGCCGGGGCGCGGGTTGGCCGGCAGGTCGTCGAGGGCCGTCACCGCGATGCCCGCCGCCACCTCGCCCGCCTTGGCGCCCCCCATGCCGTCGGCCACGGCGATGACCGGCGGCCGCACCAGGTGGCGGTCCTCGTTGTGGGAACGCACGCGGCCCACGTCGGTGGCCCGGGCCAGCTCCACCCATGAGAGGGGGGGCGTCATCCCGTGGCCGCCGCCTCCCGGGTGACGGCGTCCACGCGGGCCAGCACCACCGTCACGTTGTCCGGGCCGCCCGCGGCATTGGCGCGGTCCACCAGGGCGGCGGCGGCGTCCTCCAGCGTGGCCGCCTCCTCCACCGCCTGCAGGATCTGGTCATCGCCCACGGGCCCGGAGAGGCCGTCGGTGCACAGCAGCACCACGTCCCCGGGCTCCAGGTCCACCCGCAGGGCATCGATCTGCAGGTCGGCATCCACCCCCAGCGCCCGGGTGATCACGTGGCGGGCGGGGTGGGTCTCGGCCGCATCGGCCGACAGCGCACCGCGCCGCACCATCTCGGCCACCACCGAGTGGTCGTCGGTCACCTGGATGATGCGTCCCTCCCGGATGAGGTACGCGCGTGAGTCGCCCACGTGCACGAGGTAAAGGATGCCGCCTTCCAGCAGCGCGGCCGTGGCGGTGGTTCCCATGCCGGCAAGCCCGGGGTCGTCGGACGCCGCGCGGGCGATGGCCCGGTTGGCGTCCTTCAGCGCGCCCAGGAGGGCCGTGGGGTCCGTGGCGTTGCCCACCGCGCGCAGCGCGTCCACCGCCATGGCGGCCGCCGTGCCCCCGCCAAGGTGGCCTCCCATGCCGTCGGCCACCGCGATGATGGGCGGCGCCAGCAGGTCGCGGTCCTGGTTGTCGGAGCGCTGCCTGCCCACGTCGCTGGCCGAGGCCAGCTCGATCAGCGCCAGGTCCTCGCGGGGGCTCATTCCTCCCACCTCAGCACGGTCTCGCCCACGCGGATCTCATCGCGCAGGTGCAGCTGCTGCTCGCCGGAGATGCGCCGCCCGTTCACGTAGGTGCCGTTGAGCGACCCCAGGTCCTCGACGAACCAGAAGTGGCCCTTGCGGAACACGCGGGCGTGGCTCGTGGAGATGAACTGGTCGGTGATGGGAATGCGGCTGCTGCGCGAGCGGCCGATGGTGGCGCCCCCCGCCACGTCGTACGTGGTGCCCACGGGCAGGCTGCTGGACCGGCTCACCACCAGGTGGGGCTCGGCGGCGGCGGCGGCGTGCACCACCTCGGGACGGGCGGCCTCCGACAGGGGCGGCTCGGCCCGGGATGAGCGCCGACCCCACCGTGCACCCGTGGAGGCAGCCACCGGGGCCGCGCCCACCACCTGCGTGGGGGGAGCGGGCGCCACGGGAGCCGCAGGAGGAGGCTCGGGCTGCTTGGGAGGGGTCATCTCCAGCTCCGACGACCTGAGGGCGCGCGTGGACGCCCGCACCACGAACGCGATGAACAGGTAGAGGAGCAGGAGGAAGACGGCCTGCCCGATGATGAGCCCCGTCTCGGTCACGGCGCGCTCCGGGCTATCGTCGCTCGACCACCACTTCGGCGCCGCCCAAGCTCACGCGGTCGCCGTCGCGGAGGCTGTGCCGCAGCACCCTGCGGCCGTTCACCTCGACGCCGTTGGTGGACCCCAGGTCCACCAGGACGTACTCCAGTCCCTCATGCCGCACCTCGGCGTGCACCCTGCTCACGTTGGGGTCGGGCACCACGATGTCGCAGTCGCGGCTGCGGCCCAGCGTGGTGACCTTCTGCGACACGCGAAAGGCCTGCCCCGCCACGTAGAGGGTGACCTGCTCGCGCACCAGCCCGGCGGCGCGCGCCTGCTCGGGCGACAGCACCTGGGTGCCGCTCACCGCGGCCAGTGCCTCGTTGGGCAGGGGCTCGGCGGGCGCGGCGGGTACCTCGGGCTCGGGCGCGGGTGCCTGGGCCTCGCCCTGGGGCGCCGCCTCCGGCGCCTCGGGCGCGGCAGGCACGTCGTCGCCACCGCCACGGCCGGGGTCCACCATGCGGCACGCGATGCCGAACTCGCCGGGGCGGAGATCGCTGTCGGTCTCCAGGCGGATGCGCGGCATGGACAGCAGCGACAGTCCCTCGCTGCGCGCGTGTGCCTCCAGGTAGGAGCCCAGCTCCAGCACCAGCGCCGACTCGTAGCTGGAGAACTGGCGTCGGTCAGCCGGGGCCAGGTACACGGTGTACTGGTTGGGCACGTACACGCGCGACACCGAGACCGTCTTGTGGTCCTCCATCTCGCGCGCCAGGCGGCGCGCCAGCTCCACCGGCTGCAGGGTGCTCCGGAACATGCGGCCGAACGTCTTCTCGACCACGCCCTCGATCTTCTGCTCGATATCGCGGAGTGCCACCTAGCCCACCGTCCCGCTGAGAGAGGCGGATCGCCCGGAGCCGGTGCGCAGGAGAGCGCGCCAGGGCCGGGCCGCCCATGCGATGGCGAGGATAGCCGAGGGCAGCACGGCGCCGACGGCCTCGAGGCCCCCGCCGCCCAGCAGGCCCGCCGCCACGGTGACCGCGGCGGCCCACATGACGGCCGCCGGCAAGCGCCGCGCGTCGCGTCCGCCCACCACCAGGGGCCATGTGAGCGCGGCCGCGATGACGATGAGGCAGCCCGTGAGCGCCTGCGGATGGGCCACGATGGGGTCGATCAGCGCCTCTGCCGCTGCCTGCGGCGACCTCACGCCCTGCAGGGCGTCCCAGGCGCCCGGCACCTCCCAGCCCGTGAACACCAACTGGCCCGCGCCGGCGGCCGTCTGCCAGAACAGCAGCGCCACCATGCCCGCCACGGCGGCCCAGATGCGCGCGCCGGTGGTGCGGATTGATCCCGCGAGCAGGGCATACGCGGGCAGCATTCCCAGGGCCGCGAGCACGGGCGCCAGCACGGGCAGCAGCACCAGTCGTCCGTGGCGCGCGCCGGTGAGCACAAGCAGCAGGCCGATGACCACGGCGATCCCCGTGAGCGCGGGTGCGGCGGATGCCGTGGCAACCCCGGCCAGCAGCACCAGCGCGGCGGCGGCAAGAGGAGCCCGCCATGCGCCCATGGCGCCGGCGACCAGCGCGATGCCCGCGGTGCCGAGCGCCCCGGTGGAAAGCCCCCGCTCGGCGATGATGCCGCCCAGCAGGCCGGCGCCCACGCCCGTGAGGATGGGCGGCACGGGCCCGGACAGCAGGGCCACGGCCCGCCTGCCGCGGCCCTCGGCCAGCCCGGGGGACTCATCGCGCACGATCTGCGCCAGGCGCGCGGCGTCGGGCCGGGCATCGGGGTGGCGCGCCAGGCCGGCGTCGATGGCCTTGGACAGGCGCACGGGCAGGTCGGGCCGGAGGTTGCGGATGGGGGGGATCTCGCCCAGCGCCGCGCGGCGCGCGGTATCGGCGGGGCTGCCCCCCAGCAGGGGATTCCTGCCGGTGAGGCCCTCGTACAGCACCAGCGTGGCGGCCCACACGTCGGCGGCCCCGGTCACCTGCTCGCCGGTGGCCTGCTCGGGCGCCATGTAGGCCATGGTGCCCACCACGCCGCCGGTCTGGGTCATGCCGGTCTCGCCCGACAGCCGCGCCACGCCCAGGTCGGCCACGCGGGCGTGCCCGCGGTGGTCCACCAGGATGTTGGCGGGCTTGATGTCGCGGTGGATCACGCCGCGCGAGTGCGCGTGGTCGAGCGCCTCCAGCACGTCGGCCGCCATCTCGGCCGTGGCGCGGTCCCCGGGAGGGGCGTCGGCGTACACCTTCTCCAGCGACGGGCCATCCACGAGCTCGCTCACCAGGTAGAGCGACTCGGAGTCCTCGCCCCAGTCCAGCATGCGCACCACCGATGCGTGCTCCAGGCGCGCGGCGGCGCGGATCTCGGCGGCCACGCGCTGCTCCAGGCCGAGGTCGACCGGGATCTCCTTCACCGCCACCTCGTGCCCGGTGGCGCGGTCCAGGGCGCGGTACACGCGTGACGTGGCACCGCGGCCGATGACCTCCATCAGCTCGTATCGGCCCAGCACCCGGGGGCGGGCCTGCGCGCGCGTGGGAGCGTGGGTGGATCCGGTGATTCGCATGGGGCGAAGTGGCCTTCCACTGGCGGCCGGGGATTCCTGCGAAGGAATCCATGGTGGGCATGCCGAACGGACTGCCGATCGTAGACTTCACCCGCCCGGAATCAGGGCGCCCAGGGTGCGCTAGTGTTCCCGCGCCTTACGGCCGATCCCGGGCGGGTGGCGGAATTGGTAGACGCGCTGGCTTCAGGTGCCAGTGTTCGAAAGAACGTGGGGGTTCGAGTCCCCCCTCGCCCATCGGGAGCTTCCCCACTGTGGACGTAGACGAGACCGGCACGGACTACGGGTACGACGACCAGCCCACTGGCGTCTCCGGCCCGCTTCCGCCCGCAGAGGGGCCCAATCCGCGCGGCCGTGGGTCATCCCGCGGCTCGGGCGGTTCGGGCCGTGGCCGTGGCCGTGGCGGCGGCTCGGGCGGCGGACGGGGCTCCGGTGGCAAGGGCGGCGGGGGCCGTGGCCGGGGCTCCGGCGGCGGATCACGCGGCTCGCGGGGCGCGGGCGGCAGCGCGGCGATGCAGTCGCCGGCAGCGCGCATCGCCATGGCGGTGGGCGCGGCGCTGGTGCTCATCGTGGTGCTGGTGCTGGTGGTGCGCGGGTGCCAGCGCAGCGCGCTGGAGGACTCCTACAGCTCGTACATGGGCGACGTCACCACCATCGTCACGGCCTCGGGCAAGGAGTCGGACGCCCTGCAGGAGATCCTGGCCAACCGTGACGGCGAGGAGGCCCCCGCGCTGCAGGTGAAGGTGCGCGAGCTGGCCGGCGGGGCGCAGGCGCTGGTGGGGCAGGCGGAGGCGCTGTCGGCCCCCGACACCCTCAATGCCCCCAACCAGAGCCTCATCACGGCGCTGCAGTACCGCGTGACCGGCCTCAAGGCGCTTGCCGACTCGCTGCCGTCGGTCATCGACTCCAAGAACCGCGCGTTCGCGTCGGCCACCCTGGCCAGCGCCATGCAGAGGTTCCTGGCAAGCGACGTCATCTACCAGGACTCCTTCGTGGGCCCGTCCAAGCGCGCCCTGGCCAATGAGGGCATCACCGGCGTGCAGGTGCCCGACCGCCAGTTCTTCCTGTCGGGCGTGCGGGCCGACCAGGCGTCGCCCACGGGCGCCGCCCAGCTCATCCCGGCCCTGCAGCGCACGGGCACCACCACCGACGGCACCACCACCGACGGCACCGGCGGCGTGCGCGGCACGGGCCTGGTGGGCGTGCAGGCGCTGCCGCAGGGCGTGGACCTGCAGGCGGGCACCGACACCGAGATCCAGGCATCCGACCAGCTCGAGTGGCAGGTGACGGTGGAGAACTCCGGGGAGTCGCCCGAGACCAACGTGATCGTGCGCGTCACCTTCGCCAGCGATGCATCGCCCGACGATGCCCAGACGGTGGAGAAGGAGATCGCCTCCATGCAGCCGGGCGAGCAGCAGTCGGTCACCCTTCCCGGCCCCAAGAGCCCCACGTTCGGGGAGGCCTCGGTGCTGAAGGTGGAGGTGGTGCCGGTGCCGGGCGAGGAGAAGACCGACAACAACCGGGCCGAGTACCCCGTCAAGATCGTCTTCTAGCGGTGCCCCGGTGAGCGGGACCATCGGATACCTGGGCCCGCCGGGCACGTTCTCGGAGGAGGCGCTCATCGCGTGGATCGGGGCCGACCAGGCCTCGCGCGAGCGCGACTACCCCAGCATCCCGGCCTGCTTCGCCGCCGTGGCGGCGGGCGAGGTGCGCGAGGCCCTCGTGCCCATCGAGAACGCCATCGAGGGCGGCGTGAGCCAGACGCTCGACCAGCTCATCTCCCACGAGGGCCGGGTGGTCATCCGGGGCGAGGTCATCCATCCCATCCACCACCACCTCATCGGCGCGCCGGGGGCGTCGCTCGCCGGGGTGACGCGCGTGGTCAGCCACCCGCAGGCCACCTCGCAGTGCGGGCGCTGGCTGTCGGCGCAGTTGCCGGGCGCCGCGGTGGAGCCCGCGCTCTCCACGGCCGACGCCGTGCGCGCGGCGGTGGAGCAGGACGGGTCGGTGGCCGCGGTGGGCAACCGGCGCGCCGCGCAGATCTACGGCGGCGACATCCTGGCCGAGGACATCATGGACGCCGCCGACAACCGCACGCGCTTCGCGATCATCGGCACCGACGAGGTGGACGCGCCCCCGGGCGGCGACTGGACCACGTCCATCATCTGCGGCATCACCACCGACCGGCCGGGCGCCCTGCTCTCGATCCTGCAGGAGTTCGCGCTGCGGGCGATCAACCTCACCCGCCTCGAGAGCCGCCCGGCGCGCACGGGCCTGGGGCGCTACGTGTTCTTCATCGACGCGGAGGGCAACCGGCACCGCGACCTGCCCCTGCAGGCAGCGCTCACGGCCATCGAGGAGGGCGGGATCGCCCACGTGACGTCGCTCGGGTGTTACCCGACTGCGACCAGATCCACGTAACGCAGCACTTCGCGGCTATATTCCCGCCTCGAAGGAGGTGGTTCCGCAGCACGTCCTCGTCCTCAACGCCTCATACGAGCCCATCAACGTGTGCTCCATGCGGCGCGCCCTCGTCCTGCTGCTCAAGCAGAAGGCCGAGATCCTGGAGCACTCCCCCCGTGCCATCCGCGGCGTCGCGCGCGATTTCCCCGCCCCCCATGTGATCCGCCTCGTGTACCGGGTGAAGGTCCCCCGATATGAAGCCCGCCGGATGAGCAGGCGCGCCCTCTTCGCCCGTGATGGCTACACGTGCCAGTACTGCGGCGCGCGCAGCAAGCTCACGGTGGACCACGTGGTGCCGCGCAGTCGCGGCGGTGACTCGTCGTGGTTCAACGTGGTCACGTCCTGCGCCCCGTGCAATGCGCGCAAGGGTGACGCCCTGTGCCACGAGATCGAGATGTACCCGCGCAGCAAGCCCCGCCCGCCACGCCCCGACGTGTTCATCGACGTGGCCACCCCCCGTCGCCCCGAGGCCTGGTCGCCGTACCTGGCCGCGGCCTGAGCCCGATCGCCGCCCCACGCCTGCCGCGGCTTGCGGCGCGCGACCTGGGGGGCGTGGAGAGGGTGCTGCCGGACGACCTGCCGGCCGAACCCTGCGTGGTGATCCTCGCCTTCCGTCGCCGCCAGCAGCGCGACGTGGATGCCTGGGTCGCGGAGCTCGGCCCCGATGCGCCCGTGGTGGAGGTTCCGCTGCTCGGCCGGAAGTGGCGCCGCGCGGCCGGGTGGATCGAGGGGGGAATGGCCACGGGCACCCCGCAGCCGGCGCGCTCCCGCGTGTGGTGTGCCTACGCCCGCGTGGATCGCGTGCTGGCGGCCATTGGCCACCGCGGCACCCGGCAGGTGGCGGTCACCGTGATGTCGCGCGACGGCACGGTGCGGCTGGTGGCGCGCGGGGCCCCGGGCCCCGCGGCCGTGGGCGCCGTCCGCGCCGCGCTGGGCCACTAGCCGCCCCCGGGACCCTCCACGGGGGCGGCTGGTGGCCGGCCGCGCTACGGCAGCCTGGCCGAGAACGACACCCCGCTGCGGTTGGCGCCGCTTTGCAGGGGCTGGCCCGTGGCCTGCAGCGTGAGGTTCACGCTCACGCCGCTGGTGGGCGCACCCGGCAGGTACTTCTGCACGCACCCCTTGATGTCCGCGGTGAACGCCACCGTGCGCGTGGTGGTGGCCGGGCCGTCGGTGGGCGTGGTGTCCTGCATCGGCGCGATGATGGGCCAGGGGTCCTGCGGGTCGCTTGCCGCCGGGCGCTGGGTGACCCCGCTCAGCGGGGTGATCGCGCACCCGGCCTCGGTGTTGGGCCGCTGCTCGCCGCCGCCGCCGCTGCCCGTGGCGGTTACCTTCAGCGAGTCGAGCGTAACCCCGTAGAAGAGGCCGCCCAGCGTGTAGAACTGCTCGGCCTCTCCCGGGAGGCCGAGCCGCTGGGGCGGGATGACCGTGAGTCCCAGGGTGCCCGCCGCGCCCAGGTCGAAGCCGTTGGAGTCATTGGTGCCCGGTCCGCTCGCGGGGTACGGGTAGCTGAGCGACTGGGTGGCGCCTCCGGCCGTCACCTGCGTGATGGCCGGGGTCGTCACCATGTAGGGGCTGATGCCGATGGGCTTGGTGCTCGGCGCCGCGCCCGCGCTGGTGCGGTAGTTCAGGTTGATCACCGAGTCGGAGTTGACCTGGCCCAGGGTGTCGGTGGCGTTGGGCTTCACGAACGCGGTCCAGATGTTCGACTGCACCGACCCGCCCTGCTGGGGCGACTTCACGAACCCGAAGGCCGGGTAGTTCGCCGGCTGCGGCTGGCATGCCTGGCCGCGGGAGGAGCACACGGATCCGGTGAAGGTGCTCCAGTTGACCGACCCGAACCGGGGAACCGACGGAAGGATCTGCGGGAACTCGCTGAAGCCGCCGATGGTCGCCTGCGACGTGCCCGCCGCGCACCAGGGGGCGGACGCCTCGCACTGCACCCACACGTCGTCGAGCGCGGGGCTCGGGTCCTGCCCGGTGATGGACCGCTCCTGGAAGTAGAAGGTGAGGTTGAGCCCGGTGGGCGACGTGATGCTGTTGCTCCCCAGGAACGCGTTGATGCTCTCGCGCGTGGCGCCGGTGTTGTAGTTGAGGGTGTCGGTGATCCTCGGGGCCACGGCGCTGTAGGTGAGCAGCCTGGCCGTGGTGTTCACCGACACGCCGTCGGTGAAGTCAATGGTCAGGTTGCCGTTGTCGTCGACGTCGATCGAGTTGGGCACGCCGTCCTGGTCGCAGTCGCCGCCCACGGCGCCGCCGCATGGGCTGTTGGGGTTGCCGCCCTGCGTCTCGCGGGCCATCGATGACTTGGCGGACGACCCGGTCCGGATGAGCCCCAGCTTGCCGGCGCCCACTGGCCTGCCCGTCTTCGCGACCACCTTCACGGACCCGGCCGTGGAGTACTGGCCCTTGGCCGGCGCGGTCCTCACCAGGGCGAAGCCGCTCTTCCGCGTGATGGTGCCGAGCGCGGTGGTCCTGGTGGTGGTGCGCACGTACCCGCGTGCGCCCTTGCGGGCGAGCACGATGGGGCCGGCGTAGTCGCCGGTGCCCGTGAGCAGGTGCAGGGTTGCGTTCTTCGCGCGGGCATTGGGCACCCGCAGGCTGAACTTCCCGTTACCCCTCACCCTGGTCGAGCTGGCCGTGCCGTCGAGGCCGATGGCGGTGATGCGCATTCCCTTGCCGCCCGTGACGGTGCCGGTGATGGTGGCGCCCTGCGCCGCCACGGGAACGGAGATGGCCGCGGCAGCGGCCAGTGCAGTCCAGCGAAGGATCTTCATGGGGGGCTTCTCCTCGAGGTGGGGGACCTTCATGAATATGACTCCTTTCGCACGTAAGCGCAAGGTGCGTGACGCGCGCGGCGCACCGCCCCCGGTAGGCTCGGGGGGTCGTCGTATTCGGAGGCCCCCATGTCGTCGCGCACCCTCGTACTCACCGCTGCCGGCCTCGTCGCCGCGCTCGGCGCCGCGGCGAGCGCCCAGGGCCAGGCACCCACTCCCGGGCTGTGGTGGTCGCCCGTCGGCGTGACCCCCTCGGGGGTTCCCTCGGACGACCCGTGGGTTGCCGCCACGCCGTCCAGCGCCGTCACCTACGCCTGGGAGGGATGGGACGGCGCCACGTGGCAGATCCGCTCGCGCATGCGCGGCCCGAACGGCGGGCTCACGCCGGTGGTGAACCTCTCGGCCCGCGGCGCCAACCACGAGGACCCCCGCATCGCCATCGGCGCCGATGGCCGCACGGCCATCGCGTGGAAGAACATGCGCAGTTGGAACCGCACGCTGCAGGTGCGCATCAAGGGTGCCGGCTCGCGCAACTTCGGCCGCGTGCGCACGCTGTCCAACCCGCGCGGCGACGCCACCGAGAACCGCATCGCCATCGCCCCCAACGGTGCCGTGGTGGTGGCGTGGGCACAGGGCCAGGCGGGTGACCGCCGCATCCAGGCGCGCATCCTGCCCAAGGGCGCGTCGCGGTTCGGGCCCACCGTGAACCTGTCGGCCGGCGGCACCGACGCCATCGACCCCTCCATCGCCATCGCGGGCGACAACAGCATCACCGTCACCTGGGAGCGCCCCACGCGCGATGGGCGCTCGTTCATCATCCAGTCGCGCACGCGCTCCGCCGCCGGCGCCTGGGGCCCGGTGCAGGCGCTGTCGCTGCCCGGCGCGCAGTCCAACGACGCCGTGGTGATCGCATCCCCGGCCGGCGAGGTGACGGCCGTGTGGGAGCGCGCGGTGGAGGCCGCCGACGAGAACCCCCTGCGCCCGACCCCGGGCCTCATCCAGGCGCGCACGCGCCCCGCGGGCTCCACCACCTGGGGCCCCATCGTGAACCTGTCGCGCCGCGGCACCCACGCCAGCGATCCGTCGCTGGCCGTGGCACCCGACGGCACCGTGACCGCCGTGTGGGAGTGGGCGTCCGACGCGCTGGCCCAGGGCAAGGTGGTGCAGTCGCGCACCCGCGCCGCCGGCGGCGCCTGGGGCCCGCTGCAGGTGCTCTCCGCCCGCGGTGCCGACGTGGACGACCCCGAGGTGGTCACCGCCACCGACGGCACCAGCACCGTCACCTTCAAGCGGTCCTACCGCGCCACGGTGCGCGTGCAGGCCCGCACGCGCCCGGCCGGGTCAACCGCCTGGGGCACGGCCCGCTGGATCTCAGGCACCGCCGGCGAGGCCGACCAGCCCAACACCACCGTGGCGCCCAATGGCGCCGTGACGGTGGTGTGGAAGACGGCCAGCCCGCTTCGCGTGGTGCATGGCCAGGACTTCTTCCTGCAGTCGGCCACCACCCGGGTGCCCGCTCCCGCCCCCGTGCCCTAGGCCCTAGGCGCGCAGCGCCCGCAGGGCGTTGAGGATGACGATGACGTCGATGCCCTCCTGCAGGAGCGCGCCTGCCACCGGCGACAGGTAGCCGAATGCGGCGAACCCCATGGCCGCGAAGCTCATGAGCATTCCGCCCACCACGCTCTGCCGGGCGATGGCGGATGCCCGGCGGCTGGTGATGATGGCGTCGGCCACGCCATCCACGCGGTCCACCATCACCACCGCGTCGGCGGTCTCGGACGCCACCGTGGCCCCCGGCGTGCTCATGGCCACGCCCACGTCGGCGCGCGCCAGCGCGGGGGCGTCGTTGATGCCGTCACCCACCATGGCCACGCGGTGGCGCCTCTCGCCCTCGCGCATGGCGGCCACCACGGCCACCTTGTCCTCGGGGCTGCACTCCGCGTGCACCACGTCGATCCCCAGGTCAGCCGCCACGGCCTCGGCCACGTCACGCCGGTCGCCGGTGGCCATGGCCACCTGGTCCACCCCCGCGGCGTGCAGGCGCTCGATCATGGTGCGGGCGTCGGGCCGGATGGGGTCGGCCAGCACGATCATCCCGGCGGGCGCCCCGTCCACGCCCACCAGCACGAGCCCGCGCCCGTCCTCGCCGTCGGCCTGCCGCTGGTCCAGCAGCGAGTCGGGGTCGATGCCGTTGTCGCGGAGCCACTGCGCCGACCCCACGGTCACCCGGTGCCCGCCGATGGTGCCCTCGATGCCCTGGCCGTGCACCTGGTGCACCTGGCCGGGGGCCTCCAGCGGCAGGTGGTCGCGGTGGGCCGCCTGCACCAGCGCGCCTGCCACCACGTGCGCCGAGTGCTGTTCCAGCGACGCCGCCAGCCGCAGCACGTCGGCGGCCTGCGCGCCGTCCGTGGTGGCGATGCGCTGGATGCGGGGCTGGCCCGTGGTGAGCGTTCCGGTCTTGTCCAGCAGCACGGCCGACGTGCGCGCCAACTGCTCCACCACCATGCCGCCCTTCAGCACCACGCCCTTGCGGGCCGCGCGCGACACCCCGCTGACCAGCGCGATTGGGGCGGCGAGGATGAGCGGGCACGGCGTTGCCACCACCAGCACGGCCAGCGCACGCACGGGGTCACCGCTGAGCGCCCACGCCAGGCCGGCCACCACCAGCGTGACGGGCAGCAGCAGCGCGGCGTAGCGGTCGGCCATGCGCTCGAACGGCGCCCGCTGCCCCTCGGCCTCCTCCACCAGGCGCACGATGGCCGCGTAGGCGCTCTCCGAGGCCGGGCGCGTGGCCACCAGCTCGAATGCCTCGGCGGCGTTGGCCACGCCGCTTCGCACCGCGTCGCCCGGCATGCGCTCCACGGGCAGGGGCTCGCCGGTGAGCGCCGACTCGTCCAGCAGCGCGGGCACGTCGAGCACGCGACCGTCCACGGGCACCACCTCGCCACCGCGCACCAGGAGCACGTCACCCGGCTGCACGTCACCGGCCGGCACGCGCTGGAAGTCACCCGCGGGCCCGCGCCGCATGGCCCACGCGGGCACGCGGCTGACCAGCGCCTCCAGGTCGTGGCGCGCGCGCCGCCCGGCGGCCGCCTCAAGGGCGTTGCCCCCGGCCAGCATGAGCGCCACCACCGCACCGGCCAGGAACTCCTGCAGGGCCAGGGCGCCCGCCATCGCCACCAGCGCGATGGCGTCCACGCCCACGTCACGCCGCAGCAGCGTGCGGATGACCGACCACGTGAGCGGCACCAGCAAGGCACCGGTGACCACGCCCCACACCACGTTGGCGGCCGTCCCCTGGCCCACCGCCGCCAGCACCAGGCCCGCCACCACGCCCAGCAGCGCGGCGATGGCCACCAGCACCTCGGGCTCGCGCACCCACTGCCATGCCCTCCGGGAGGTCACCACGGCACAAGCGTAGGCGCTGCCGGGACGCCGATCAGGTTTTCCCCGGGACCGTGCAGGAATGAGCATGGCGATGGCCAATCACCCGGCGTCCTTACACCACAAGGAGGGACTTCGTGTCCACGGACGTACGTCATCCCGCAGCGGCCGGTTGGGTCGTATTCGCGGGCTTCATGCTGCTCGTCATCGGCGCCTTCGACATCATCCAGGGCATCGTCGCCCTGCTGAAGCGCGAGGTGTACGTGGTCGGTGATAACGGCCTCATCATCACCAACAGCTTCAACGCCTGGGGATGGGGCCTGCTGATCTGGGGCATCATCCTGCTGCTCGCCGGCCTCTCGCTGTTCGCCGGTGGTGGCTTCGGCCGCTGGTTCGCCATCATCGTGGTGGTCATCAACCTCATCGGCCAGTTCGCGTGGTTCCCGGCCTACCCGCTGTGGAGCCTCATCGTCATCCTGCTCTCGGTGGCCGTGCTGTGGGCGCTCACCGCCGGCTGGCGCGACGCGAAGACGGAGCTGCAGCAGTAGCATCGCCGCGTTCCGCGTACCCCGGGGCCGGCTTCGGCCCGGCCCCGGGGTACGGGTAGTCCCGAGGAAGGCCTGCGCTGGCGATCGACCTCATCGTCATCGGCCTCGCGATCGCGTTCGATCCGTTGCCGCTGATCCCCTTCATCCTCATCCTCACCTCGCGTCGGGGCACCGCCAAGGGCGCCGCCTTCATCCTGGGGTGGTTCCTGTGCATCGCCGCCATCACCGCGCTCACCTTGCTGGTGACCGGCGGGTCGCCGCCATCGTCGGGGTCGGTGCCCTCCGACGCCGCCCTGGCCGTGCGCATCGCCATCGGCGTGGGGCTGATCGGCTTCGGCCTCTACTGGCGCAGCCGCCGTGCCCGCACCGCACGCACGGAGAAGAAGCCGCCGAAGTGGGAGAAGGGCGTGGACAACATGTCGTTGTGGTTCGCCGTCCTCCTGGCCCCGCTGCTGCAGCCCTGGGGGCTGATGGCCGCGGGCGTGACCTCCGTGATGCAGGCCGACCTGGCATCGGCCGGCAGCGTGGTGGCGCTCATCGTGTTCGTGGTGCTGGCCACCTCCACGTACCTGGCGCTGGAGGTCTTCGCCATCGTCCGCAGGGAGCGCGCCACCGCCATGGCGCTGTCGCTGCGCGCGTGGATCGAGGCGCACACCCAGCAGGCCATCGTGTGGGGCTCGCTGCTGGTGGGCCTGTTCCTCATCGGGTCGGGCGCGTACCAGCTGGCCACCTGACCACCCGGGCGGTTAGGGGAAACCACACCACCGCGGTGGCCCGGGGCGCATAGAGTGGCCCTGCCAGCCCATCCCCAAGGAGTCCCAATGGCGCCAGAACTCGATCTCGGACCCGTCGACTACTTCCTGGTCGGCTTCCCGCCCGGTGCGCCGCTCGACGGCGGTGCCCTCATGCAGATGGCCGCCCTCGTGCAGCAGGGCGTCATCCAGGTGCTCGATGCCCTGGTCATCCGCAAGGACGAGGACGGCACCATCTCGGGCGTCGACCTGTCGGAGGCCGGCGACTCGGCCGAGCTGCTCGCCTTCTCGGGCGTGCGCACGGGCCTCATCCAGGACGAGGACATGCAGCTTGCCGCCGAGGAGATGCCGCCGGGATCGGTGGCCGCCTTCGTGCTGTACGAGAACACCTGGGCCCGGGGGTTCATCACGGCCGTGCACGAGCGCGGCGGGGTGTTCCTGGGCAGCGGACGCATCGGCATGGACGACCTTCTCGCCGCCATCGAGGCGGCGGGCGAATAGACGAGGAGCAGCAATGCCAGGACTTCTGAGGACCGTCGGCCGCACGGCCGTCATCGCCGGCACGGCCACCGCCGTGAGCGGCAACGTGCAGCGCCGCCAGGCCGAGCGCAATGCGCCCGAGGCCCCGCAGCAGGCCGCCCCGCCGCCCGCCGCGGCGCCCGCGGGTGGCGACATCGTGGGCAAGCTCACGCAGCTTGCCGAGCTGAACGCGTCGGGCACGCTCACCGACGAGCAGTTCGCCGCGGCCGCCCGCAAGGAGCTGCTGGGCCAGTAGGCGCCGGGTCAGCCCGTCCCGCCATGCGCCACCGGGCGCATGGCGGGCGGGACGTCCCTCCACCGGTCGTCCAGCCAGGCGGCGTCGTCCAGGCGCCGCTCGAGCAGGGGCAGGTCATCGGCCGAGAAGTGCTTCCTCCATGCGAGGAACAGGAACGCCGGGTCGGACGTGACCTGGCGCACGCCGTCCAGCCGCGCGTCCTGTGCCAGTTGCTCCTGCATGTCCGGGGGGATGAGAAGGAACACCACGTCGGGACCCCACTCGTCGGGGATCGTCACCTGGAACTCCTTGGCGAAGGCGTCGTTCTCCACCTCCACCACCTTGCGGCCCGTGGCGGCCGACCGCACGGCGTCGCGCATGCCGCGGCCCAGGCCCAGTGACCTGCGCACCATCGTGAGCGCGGGGCCCTCCCACGGGCGGTGCATGACCACGATGAAGAAGTGCTCGTGGTGGGTCTGGCGCCTGCCCTCGGAGTCGGTGGTGTCGGTCTCCACCGTGAAGTTGGCGAACTCGGCCGGGTGCCCGCCCAGGGTGCCGGTGGCGCCGTCCTGGCAGTAGCGCCGGTCACCCTGTCGCAGGAACCCCAGGTCGATGGCGGGCATCTCCGCCTTCTCCGCGAACGACCATCCGTTGTCGCGCGCCCACCGACCCGCCACCGACAGGTGGGCGGCGCGCCGCGCGCGCGAGCGCACGATGAGCCATGCGATGCCGCCGCCCACCAGCAGGCCGGCCACCACGCCGATCGCCAGCCCTGCCCAGTTGCCGTCGGGGGACCACGCGGCGCCCAGGGCCCCCAGCACCAGGGCACCCACCGCGCCGCCGAGCGCTGTCCAGCCGATGGCGCCCTTCGACCTGCGGCGCCACTCGGCATCCATCGCACGGTCGAACTCCTCGCGGCTCATGGGCGCACCGTACGCCTCAGGGTGACGTTCCCGGGGATGAGAGCCGCAATTGTGGCGCCGGGGCCAGCCGCGTGACGCTCACGCCCAGCAGGCGCACGGGGGGCGGCCGGTCGGCCAGCGCACGGGCCAGCGCCACCTGGGCCAGGCGCGTGATCTCGTCCTCGTCGTCGGTGGCGAACTCCGCGGATGCGGCGCGCGAGCGCACCTGGAAGTCGGGGTAGCGCAGCTTCACCGTCACGGTGGTGGCCCCTCGGCCGTCCCTGCGAAGGCGCTCGGTCACCCGTGCGGCCAGCTGCTCGGCGTGATCGGCCAGCACGTGGGGGTCGTCCACGTCGTGGGCGAAGGTGGTCTCGTGGCCGATCGACACCGCGGGGTTGCGCGCTGGATCCACCTCGCGCGGGTCGATGCCCCGCGCACGGTCGCGGAGCTCGCGGCCATGGGATGACGGCAGCAAGGAATCCAGTTCCGCGTCATCCAGCGCGGCCAGGTCGCCGATGGTGGCGAGCCCCGCCGTGGCCAGCCGCTCGCCGGTGACTGGCCCCACGCCGGGCAGGGCGCGCAGCGGACGCGGCGCCAGGAACGCGGCCTCCTGGCCGGCGGGCACCACCACCAGCCCGTGCGGCTTGTCGGCATCGGAGGCGATCTTGGCCACCGTCTTGCACGACCCGCACCCGAATGACGCCTGAAGACCGGTCTCGCGCACAACGGTGTGCTGCAGGCGGGCCAGGAACCTGTGCGCTCCGCCCGAGGTCCACACCTGCCGATAGAGGTCGATGTAGCCCTCATCCACGCCCACCTGCTCCAGCGCCGGCACCTCCCCGCGCACCACGTCCCACACCTGCTGCGACCACCGGCGGTACTTCGGCATGTCGGGCCGCAGGAACACCGCCTGCGGGCAGCGCCGGCGGGCCTCGGCCGCGGGCATGGCCGACCGTATGCCGAACCGCCGCGCCTCGTACGACGCGGTGGACACCACGCCGCGGCCTGCGGGATCGCCGCCCACCACCAGGGGGAGCCCTGCCAGCGTCGGATCCTCCCGCACCTCCACCGCGGCGAAGAAGGCATCGAGGTCCATGTGCGCCACGACCCGGGGCATGCCTGCGACGCTAACGCGTGGATCGGCTAACAATGGGCAATGGCGCCGTCCCTCATCATCGCCCTGTGCGCGGCCGCCCTCGGGGGCTGGGCATCGGTCGCGCAGCAGCGCGTGGCATCGTCGGTGCCCGAGGAGGCAGGGGGATTCATCCACCTCCTGGCGCGCATCGCGCGCAGCCCGCTGTGGCTGGCGGCGTTGGTGGCGACGGGCGCGGGCTTCCTGCTGCATGCCTGGGCGCTCGATGTGGGCAACCTCCTGGCCGTGGAGCCCATCGCCGCCACCGCCCTGCTGTTCGCGCTGGCCATCGGGTCATGGTGGGCGCACGAGCGCCTGCCCCTGGGCGTGTGGACGCCCGCGCTCTTCCTGGTGGCGGGGTTGGCCACGTTCCTGGTGGCCGGCGACCCCACTGGGGGCGATGAGGACGCGCCCCTGCTGCGCTGGGTGGTGGCGCTGATCATCATCCTGGCCATCGTCGTGGTGCTGGCGGTCTACGCCTTCCGCGGCCGTGGCACGCGCAGGGCGCTGTCGCTGGGGTTCGTGTCGGGGATCCTGTTCGGGGTGGTGGCGTCGCTCACCAAGGCCGTCACGCTGGACTTCGGGTCGGGCATCGCCGATGACCTCACCAACTGGAAGCTGTGGCTGCTCCTGGCATCGGGCATCGCGGCGTTCCTCCTGCAGCAGTCGGCGTTCCAGTCGGGGTCCATTCCCCTGGTGCTCCCGGCGGCGTCGGTGATGCCGCCCATCACCGCGGCGGCCGTGGCCATCCTGGTGCTGGACAGCAGCCTCGACCTCAGCGGCCTGCGCCCGCTATGGATCGCGCTCGCCGTGGTGGCCATGATCGGCGGCCTCATCGCCATCGCCCGGGTGGAGGCCCGGCGCATGCAGTGAATACCATCCGTCCAATGGTGGATGTGAACCCGCCCACGCCCGAGGAGCCCGGCAGCCTGGCCTGGCGTCGCCGCCAGTTGCTCATCGTGTCGGGCCTGGTGCTTGCCGTGGGCGGGCTGGGGCTCTACGTGGTGGCGCACTGGGGCACCTTGTGCGTGAACGAGGCCTGCTGGGGCGAGGGCTCGGGCAGCGCGTGGCCGGTGGGGCTCGGCGGCGCCATCGTTGCCGTCATCGGCGCCATCATCGCCATCTCGGGCTTCGCCGTCCCGGCACCCGACCAGGTGACCCTCGTCCCGGGCGGCGAGGTCCAGCTGTCGGGCGTGCGCGTGATGGTGAGCGGCCCGGATGGCTCCTCCGCGGCGCGACTGCGGGTGGGGGCCGATGAGGTCACCTGCCGCCAGGGCGACCGCATCACGGTGGGCGAGTACGCCTACGACGTGCAGGCGGTGGATGATTCCCTGCACTGGGTGACCCTGCGCCCGGTGCCCGAGGATGCCGACGGGGGCACCTAAGCCATGTCCGCCCGTGGGAGCGGCTGGCATCCGGTGCAGCAGCCCCCCGATGCCGTGTCGTTCGGCCTGGTGCCCCTGGAGGACCTCGACGGCTCGGCCCGGCGCGTGATGCTGCTGGCGTGGATGATCGACCACCGGGGCTCTGCGTTGGTGCAGCCCATCATCAAGGGGCAGGACCAGCCGCTTCCGTGGGGCCTGGCCACCCGTGCCGCCGACCCGCCCCCGGGCGGCAGGCCCGAGGACGGCATCAGGGGGTACGCCGACCAGGTGGTGCCCATGGTGATGGCCGTCGAGGCCCTGCTCGACCGCGGGCTGTCCCCGGCAGAGGTGGCCGGACGGTTCCATGAGGCCCTGGCCATCGCCCGCGTGGCGGGTGCCGCCCGCCGCGATGTGGGCCGCATGACGCAGGGGGATGCCCCTACCGGGGGGTAGGGTTCCCCGCATGGCGACCGACCCCCGCGACGCCCGAGATCGCGAACTGCTCTACCTCCTCGCAGAGGGCACCAATGACGTGGTGTGGACCATGTCGGTGACCGGGGAGATCACGTACGTGAGCCCGTCCGTGGAGCGCATGCGGGGCATCACGCCCGAGGAGGCCCGGCAGCAGACGCTCGACCAGATCCACCCGCCCGAGTCGGCCGCCATCTCCATGGGGTACTTCCAGGACCTCTACGCGGCGCTGGCCGAGGGCCGCGAGCCGCCGGGCGACTTCCGTGGCGAGCTGGAGTACTACCGCGCCGATGGGTCCACCGTGTGGACCGAGGTGCACGTGATGCCCCGGTACGGACCCGGTGGCGAGCTGGTGGAGATCCTGGGCGTGACCCGCGACATCTCGGAGCGCCGCGCGCATGAGGACGCCATGCGCCGGGCCCAGCGCGAGGCCGAGCGGGAGCGCACGCTCAAGGAGGAGCGCGAGCGCATCGCCCGCGACCTGCACGATGACCTGCTGCAGGCGCTGTCGGCGGTGGGCATGGAGATCGCCACGGCCGAGCTGCGGGCGGGGTCGGGCGATGCCGACCGCACCCGCGAGGTGCTGGGCCGCTCCCGCGAGGACCTGCAGGAGGCCATCGCGGCCGCGCGGCGGCTGGTGACGGGCCTGCGCGCCCACCAGCTGGAGGGCCGCGGCCTGGTGGGCGGCCTCACGGCCCTGGTGGAGGACTTCCCCGAGCGGGGTGACGCGCGCGCCGTGCTGCAGGCCACCGATCCGGGCGACGACGTGCCGCCCCAGGTGGAGGAGGCCCTGTTCCGGGTGGCGCAGGAGTCACTGGCCAACGTGGCAAAGCACGCGGGCGCCCGGATGGTGCGCGTGCGCCTGGACCGCGATGGGGATGAGCTGGAGCTCGTGGTGTCGGACGACGGGCGCGGGATCGACCCGCAGGCGCCGGCGCGGGACGACGCCTACGGCCTCACCGGGATGCGCGAGCGCATGCAGGCGGTGGGCGGCACGCTCGCCGTGCAGCCCGAGTCGGGCGGCGGTACCCGGGTTACCGCGCGCGCGCCGACAGGTAGATGAGCGCGGCCGCCACCCTCCTGTTGGTGGCGCGCGACTCATCCATTGGCAACGCGCGGAACAGCGCGGTCACCCGCTTCTCCACCGCGGCCGGCGTGATCCTCAGGCGCTCGGCGATGCCCTCGTTGCTCAGGCCCTCGGCGATGAGGGTGAGCACCTCCCGCTGCGACCGGCTCAGGTTCCCCAGGGGGTCGTCGGCCGAGTCCATGAGCTCGCCCACCAGGGTGGGGTCCATCACGGTCTTGTCGGCGGCGACCGCGCGGATGGCGCCGTGCAGCTCCTCGGCGTCGGTCACCTTGTCCTTCAGCAGGTAGCCCCGGCCGCGCTCCTGGCGGGCCAGCACCTCGGCGGCGATCGCCGGCTCGCGGAACTGGCTGAACAGGATGAACCCCGTGCGCATGCGGTTGGCCTCGATGTGACGGAGCACCTGCAGGCCCTCGTCCACCCCCGTGGGGGGCATGCGCAGGTCGCTCACCACCACGTCCGGGTCGTGCCGCGCCACGGCGGCGATGAGCGAGTCGCGGTCCGCGGCCACCGCCACCACCTCCATGTCGGGGTGCTCGCCGATGAGCTGCTCCAGGCCACGCGCCACGATGGCGCTGTCCTCCCCGATCACCACCGTGATGGTGGACGTCCTGTTCGCCATGGTTGCCACATGCTGAGGTTATCCCCCGTAGCGTTCGGGATAACCCCCGCTCATTGCACGAGAGCACCATCTCCACCCTCGGCCACGCCACGCTGTCCGCCCCGGCCGCGGAGGGCACCTGCAAAAAGGCGCCTCGTTCCACGACTCGGGGGGACGGACATGCTCCGCCAGACCCCCCGCCCGGCCATGCGCAGGCAGTACGCCCGGATGGCCCGGGCGGGGCGGACGCCGCCCTAGCGTGGAGGCATGACCATCCTGTGGTTCATCGCGTGGCTCGTCACGACCCTGTTCATCACCGACGCACCGCTCACCTTCGATCCCGTCAACTGGTGGGCGGGCCTGCTGCTGGCGGCCGTGGCCCTCGACCTGGCGGGAGCGCAGGCGAAGAACTTCACGCGCTGACGGTGGCTCCTACCCCGTAACGCGAGCCCGCTCGGCGCGCGGGCGGATGATCACGGTCCTCACCGGTGCGGTCACGCGTGCCTCGCCCCACCCGCGGGCGGTGCCCGTGATGGAGCCCGTGGCGTTGCGCACGGCTACCGCGCGCACGGTGATGGCGCGCGTTCTCTGCGCGCCCGCAGGGAGGTCGCCCAGCCCGAAGCACAGGGTGCGACCCGAGCGAGCGGCGGAGCCCGCGTGCACCAAGGCCATGTTCGAGGGCAGGCGGATGCAGGAGACGACCCGCGTGCCCGTGCCCGTGCCCGTGCCGACATTGCGGGTACGCAGGCCGATGCGCATCGACTGGCCGCTCTCCACACGCGAACGACTCGGGAGGATCGCCACCGAGAGGCGAGGAGTGCCGACGCTTGGCCGAGGGATCGGGGCGGCGTTGCCGCCCGAGTCGCCCGTGGGCGTCGCCGGGGTCGGGGCCACCACCACGGCGGTTGCCGCGCTGGTGGCGGTGCCATTCGGCAGGACACCGTTGGTGGCCGTGACCCTCACGCGGATCGTCTGGCCCTGATCCGCCGCCTGGGAGGACATCGTCAACGACGAGCCCGACGACAACGTCTACCCCGCCCAATACTCGATCAAGGGGTCACGCTACGAGGGCGGCTCGCAGCCGGCCCCGGACCCAGGGCCGCAGCCAGACAATGGCGGCGGAACGCAGGGCGGGTCCTCGATCTCGCCGAGTGGTGGAACGAGCACCGCCCCGAGCGCGCGAACACAGGCGGAGGTCAAGATCCCGGCCCAACTGGCAAGCGCCGGCCTTCCCGTATCAGCGGCGGGGGCAGTAAAGCTGCCGCTCTCGTGCCCGTCAGGTCTGTCCGCGGCGTGCGACGCGAGCGGTCAACTGTCGGTGACGCTGCCGCGAGCCACCAGTGCTGAGCGCGGCAAGGCGGAGCAGGCGAAGAAGCGGGTCCGCGTGCTCGCCCGCTTCCGCGGGGTCGAGATCGCCTCCGGCACGACGCGCCTCTACACCGTGCGCTTGGCGCCGAAGACCTACACCGCCTTGCGCAAGGCGGGTGTGCGCCGCATCCCGGCGAACCTGCGGATCGTGAACCAGCTGTCCGGCGGGGCGCCTGTCGTCACCGTGCAGCGCGTGTGGCTGAAGATCCGTCCGCTGGGTGTGGTCGCTGTCACGGGGTAGGCCGCTGTCGGCCCGATGGATGCCTGTCGCCCAGAGGCGGTAGGCATCCATCGGGGCGGGCGATCGACTGGGTGCCGGCGCACGGGTTCTCAAATCCTGTTCGCCATCACACCCCATTGGCGTTGCCTGCCAGCAGGGTGCGGTGGCGCATCCCTGCCACAATGGGCCCCAACATCGCCCCCGTAGCTCAGGGGATAGAGCACAGGATTCCTAATCCTGGTGTCGCAAGTTCGAATCTTGCCGGGGGCATATGGGTGACTCGGGTGACCGGACGCGGTACTGGCCCGCCATCGAGAAGAAGCACGCCGAGCCGATGGAGCACTGGTTTGCCCTGCTCCAGCCGCTCGAGGGCCGGAAGTACGACGAGCAGATGGCCGTGCTGCAGGGCGAGCACGGGTTCAGCCGCGCCCACGCCAACGCCGTGGTCATGTACTTCCGTGGCTCGACCACCTCACGGCGCCATGCCACTCTCGAGGACTACCTCGCCGGCGCCGCTCCCGACGTGGCCGCCACGGTGCGTGCGGTGATCGACTCCATCCGGGCGTCTTACCCCGACCTGGAACTGGTGATCGCCTGGAACCACCCGATGCTGAAGCGGGGCGACGACTACGTGTTCGGGGTGTCGGCAGCCAAGGCGCACGTGCTGCTGGGCCCCTGGAACGCCGACGTGCTGGTCGACCTGGCCCCGCGACTGCAGGGCTACGTGGTGAACAAGAAGACCGTGCGCGTGCCCGCGGGCTGGGATGTGGACCACGCGCTGCTGCGCGACATGGCGCGGCTCTAGCCCGCAGCCTCCGCGTTCACCTTTGCATCCGCCGCCGTGTAGCCGTCGATGAGTTCCCGCTCCTTGCGCCGGCCGGGGTAGAGGAGCGCCACGAGCACGGCGCCGAGCACCCCTGCGATGGCGGCGGTGGCATATGCCCAGTTCGCGCCCTGCGTGAAGCTGTCGCGGGCGGCCGTGATGATCTGCTGGGAGTACTGCGGGTAGGCCTCCGCGAGCCCCGCGGCGCTGGAGTACGAGGTGGTGAGCGCGGTCTGCGTGGTCTGCGACACCTCGTCGGCCGCGGGCGAGGCGCCGATGGCGGCGGCGAAAGCGCTGGCATACCCCACGGTGAGGAGCGTTCCGAGGATGGCCTGCATGATCGACCCGCCCAGGTCACGCTGGAGGTCCGCGGTGCCCGAGGCCATCCCCACCTTGGTGACGGGCACCGATCCGGTGAGCGAGTTGGCGGCGGGGGTGAGGGCCATCCCGGCGCCCAGGCCGATCAGGAGGTACGCCAGGCCCACCCAGAAGTAGCCGATCCCCTCACCCCACGCCAACAGCATCACGAGGAAGGCCGGGATCACCAGCGCGTAGCCGATGAGCATGGTGTCCCTGGATCCGATGCGCACCACCAACTTGGCCGACAGCCGCGCCACAAGCACCATGCCCACCGCCGCCGGCAGGATGGCCGACCCGGCTTCGAGCGTGGAGTAGCCCAGCACGTTCTGAAGGAATTGCTGGCCGATGAACATCGATCCCATGAGCGACCCGAACACGATCATCCCGGCCACGGTGGGCACCCAGAAGAGCCGCCTGCGCGCGTAGTGCAGGTCGTACATCGGGTATCGCGCCTTGACCTCCCGCCAGGCGAACAGGCCGATGAACACGGCGGAGGTCGCGAGCAGCGTGAGGGCGATGGGCAGCGCGCCCGGCGCGGAGATGGTGCCGATGCCCATCACGAGGGCCGCCACCATCACCACGGAGAGGATGCCGCCCCAGTGATCCACGGGCACGGTCGACTCGTTCACGTGCGCCGGCACGCTGGCGATCACCAGGATGAAGCCGATCACGGCGAGGGGCACGGCGATGAGGAACACCGATCCCCACCAGAAGTACTCGAGGAGGAACCCGGCGATCACCGGGCCGAGCACGGCGCCGCCCGCGCCGAACGCCGACCACATGGCGATGGCCTTGGCGCGGCCGGGACCCTCCGCCCACAGCGCGGTGATGAGCGCCAGGGTGGTGGGGAAGGCCATGCCCGCGGCCACGCCGGTGAAGATGCGCCCGGCCACCAGGATCTCGGTGCTGGGGGCCCAGGCGCTCATCGCGCTGGCGGGCACCGTGAGGGCCAATCCGAGCAGCAGCATGCGCCTGCGCCCGTGGCGATCGCCGATGGCCCCCAGGTACAGCACCGACATCGCAAGGCCCAGCGTGCAGCCAAGCGCCACCAGGGTGAGCCCCGTCTGCGACGTGCCGAGTGAGCGACTGATGTCGGGCAGGGCCACGTTGGCCACCGACAGGTTGATGTTGCTCACGAGCGCGCCCAGGATGAGCGCCACCAGCACGAGGCCGGCGCGCCGGGGCACGCCGGGTGAATCGGGGGTCGAACGCGGCATCGTGCCGGTGGCTACGGCTTCCAGCCCGCGCTGAAGCTGGGCATGGCGGCGTTGCGGGCGATGGTGCGCGCGCCCGTGCCGTCAAGCCGCATCATGCGCAGCGGGTAGCGCGTGGACTCGCTGGCCGGCTGGAATGCGATCCACTGGCCATCGCCCGATACCGCCACCGGGAAGGTGTCGGCGCCGCGCTGCAGGATGGTGGTGCGCCGCGTGGCCACCGCGAAGGTGGCGCTGCGCACGTAGTCCTGCCCGCCGATGCTGCCAACGATGGTGGCGCCGTCGGGCGTCCAGAACGATGCGTAGGGGCCGTACACCAGGCCGCGCGTGCGGAACGAGGTGATCGCCTGCGCGCCGGTGCCGTCGGGGTTCACCGTCCACACGTTCTGCTGCGCCGTGCGTACCCGGTCGCCGCCCAGGCGCACGGTCACGTTCTGCACCCGGGTTGCGGCCAGTGCCGAGGGGCCCCACACGGGGCTGGTGGCGTTCGCCAGCACGCGGGTGCGCTGCGACAGGTCGGCGAGGGGGGCCACGAACACGCTGGTGGGCTTGTTCCAAGCGGCGGTGGCAAACGCCATGCGGGTGCCGTCGGGCGAGAAGCTCACGCCCTGGGCCGGCGGCTCGGCGTTGTTGCCGCGCGCCGGGATGAGCGTGGTGAGCGGAACGGGGGTGCCCGGCACCAGCGTGGCCGGCACCTGCGCCATGGCCAGCCCCTGGCCGGTGATGACGCCGCCGCGGGTGGTGGAGAACGTGCCGCACACGAAGCGGGTGGAGTCGGGCGTCCAGCGGGCACTGCCGTATTCGGCGCAGCCCCGTGCCACCGGCACCACGGTGCGCGATGCGATGTCCATCACGCGCCAGGCCGTGGCGGTCTGCGACACCACCTGGTACGCCAGGCGCGCGCCGTCGGGCGAGAGGATCGGCTGCGATCCGCGGGCCACCTGCACCGGGTTGGACCCGTCGTCGTTGGCCACGATGAGGGGCGAGTTGGCGCCGGGGTTGCCCGCCGTCGACACCCAGGCGATGGTGCCGGTGGCGGTGGAGGCACCGAGGGCCCCCGCTCCCGCAAGCGCCGTGGCCATCAGGCCGATGGTGGACTTCCTCATGGCGACCTCCCGGTCTGGCTGACCCCCCGCGGGGACGATTGCATCGTCCACGCTACCGGCCGGAAATCGCGCGCGCGTCCTAGCGGAAGCCGGCGACGCCGATGAGGCAGGGCCCCCCGTTGGTCTCGTTGGCATTGGTGCACGCGCTCCATGCGGCCACGAACCCGGAGTTGAACGCCACCAGCTGCACGTCGCGGTAGCCCTCCTCCACCGTGTGGCGGCCCGCGAGGTTGAACTCGCCGCTCCACGGCTGGCCCGGGCCGGCGGAGGTGACCGCCCCCAGGTCCTGCGCGTCGCCCTGCGCGCCGGATCCCCACATGAGCACGGCGCCCATGCCGCTTGGGGTGGCAGCCGAAGCGGTTCCGCCCGGTGACCAGGTCTCCGTTGATCCGATGTTGGTGATGGTGGCCGGTGGGAACGGCTGGCCGGGCGCCGCGATGGATGACGCGATGGCCACGCCCCCGCCCACCGACTGCAGGCCCGCCTGCCCGAAGCCCCAGCCCACCACCACGGCCTTGGGCGAGATGGCCGCCGTCACGGGCGGCGCTCCCCCGAAACCGCCGAACCAGGTGCTGCCGGTGTTGCCCACCGTGAGCGGCGCGCTGAAGGTGGTGGAGGGCCACATGCGCTGCACCACCGCCACCGTCTGGCTGGTGCCCGATGGCGTCACCACGGCCACCACCGCGTTGCCGGCGGGGTCCACGTCGAGGTCGGTCGCGGTGCCGGGCGCCAGGAAGGTGGCCAGGGGCAGGGGGATCGGCTGCACGGCGCTCCAGGCGCCGCCATTGCCGCGGGTGATCGTGCCGATGGAGGTGGGGCCGGTCTGCACCAGGGCGGTCGCGTTGCCCTGGCTGTCCGAGTCCTGGTCGAGCAGCGTGAGACCGGCGGGAATGGCCTCGGCCGTGCCCGGGAGGGCCGCGGGCAGGCGGCGGGCGGCGACGCCGGGCGAGATGAAGCCGCTCGACTGGCCTGCGGATGAGGCCAGCGTGTAGGGAACCTGGGGTCCCACGGCTTCCGACTGCATGGTGATGCGCGTGATGCGGGGCCTGGCCGTGCGCGACTTCACCGGACCCTCGGCCTTCGCCAGGGTGCCGCCGGCTGCGCGCAGGGTGGTGCCACCCCGCCCGGTGGTCCACAGGGCGCCCACCTGCGTTCCCGCCAGGGCAGCGGTCAGGTTGCCCCGTACGGCTGCGGAGTTCCCCGCCAGCCATGTGCCGGCGGTCCTCGGCCAGGCTGTCCCCGCGCCCCTGCGCGAGATCACTCCGATGCTGCCCTTGGGGCCGGCGAACAGCACCGTGGCCCGCCCGCCGGGCGCCACTGCCAGCGACAGCTCGCCCGAGGTGGCGTCCTTCGGGTACACCGGCCCCGACCACGATGCCCCTGCGGCCATGGTGGCCACGCCCAGCGCACCGGCAAGGGCGGCGGCCGTGGCCACGATGCGTGATGACAGGGGGGTCACGAGGCGAAGGCTACCGAACCGACACGTCCGCCAGCTCCCCGCTGCCAGCGGCGCAGAAGCCGAAGGCGCTCACCGACGCCCCCGGCGCCACGCGCTGGGCCCACGACGGCGGGGTGACCGTGACGGCGTCGCCGGACTGCGCCACCGAGCCGTTCCACGAGTCACGGATGCGCGATCCAGGGGGCATGCGCAACGACAGCGTCCACGACGTGGCGTCGGCGGTGCCCGTGTTGCGCACCGTGAAGCTGCGGCAGAACCCGGACTCCCACGTGGAGTCGCGTGACACGGTCACCGTCAGGGCCGCGGCGCCGGGCGCAGGCGCGGGGGCGGGTGCCGGGGTCGGGGACGGCGCTGGTGACGGCGCGGGGGCGGGTGCGATGGCGCCCGCGAACGCGGCCGTCACGGCGCTGAGCCCGCCGGAGCCCTGCACGCACAGGCCAGTGTCCTGGTACTGACTGCCCGCAGGCACCCGCGCCCACGAGGGCAGGGCGATGGAGCGCGTGCTGCCGGTGCCCGACACGGTGCCGTTCCAGGTGCTGGTGACCGACGCGCCCGTGGGCAGCGCGAAGGCGATGGCGGTGGGCGTGAGCGCCGCGGTGCCCGGGTTGGCGATGACGAACTTCCCGCACCACCCGCCCGACCACTGCGATTCCACCATCACCCGCACCGTGGGCGTGCCGGTGCCCGGGCTGGGCGGGGGGGCAGGGGAAGGCTCGGGGGCGGGCGCCGGCGCGGGCGGCGGTGTCACCGAGCCGGGGGCGTACTCAATGCGCTCGCGGTTGATGAGGGATGTGAGCAGCGCCATCTTGGCGGGGTGCACGGTGCGCCAGTCGTCCTGCAGCACCCCGCCCGTGTCGCCCGAGTTCGGGTTCCACGACCAGAAGGCCCAGCTCATGCCGGTGCGCCCCATGTAGTCGGCGAACTGGCGGATCCAGCGGCCCTCCACCGTGTCGGTGCCCACGTTCTTCGCGCCGAACTCGCCCACGAAGATGGGGGCGATCCCCGCCTGGTGGATGTAGCCGAACCCCTTCTGCCAGCGGTCGGCCAGGATGGCGGTCATGTCGGGGCTGCTGAACCACGGCTGGTTGAACACGCCCGGTCCGTACTCGTGCGGCGAGTACACCACCCGGTTGGGCACCGACAGGCGCACCGGGTTGGCCCGCACGCCCTCCAGGTTGCCGCCCCACCAGTGCCGGTCCAGTTGCTGGCCGCCGGCCACGGGGCCCTCGATGCCCTCCACCACGATCAACCAGTTCGGGGCCTTGGCCAGCACGGCGTTGCCCGCACGCTCGGCGGCGCGGCGCCAGTCGTTGGCCTGGCCGGTGCCCCACGTGGCCTCGCCATGCGGCTCGTTCTTCAGGTCGGCGCCCAGCACGGCGCGGTTGCCGGCGTAGCGGGAGGCCAGCATCTCCCATGTGGCCACCCAGTCGTCCTCGGTGAATCCGCCGGTGCCGTCCCAGAGCGGCGACATGAAGCTGTCATCGGCCCCTGAGTGGTTGTCGAGGATCACGCCCAGGTCCTGGCGACCGGCCTCGGCGATGATCTCGTCCATCACCTGCAGCGGCGTCCTGCCCTGCAGCGCGGCGTTGCGCCCGCCCGAGTAGTCGATGCCCGAGGTGGTGGTGGACCGCAGGGCCTGCAGCGAGAACGGCAGGCGCACCGTGTTGAAGCCCTGCGCCTTGATCTGGGCCAGCATGTCGCGGTAGTCGCGCGTCCACAGGCCGTGGGGCGCGTGGTTGGCGGTCTCCAGCCCGAACCAGTTCACCCCCTGCAGCACCACCTCGGTGCCGGATCCATCCACGATCGTGGCCCCGCTGGTGCGCAGCGGGCCCTGCAGCGCGTGGGCGCTGGTGGCGGTGGCGGCCAGGGCCGTGACGGCGGCGATTGCGATGGCCTTCTTCATGTCGTCCTCCCGGGGGTGCGCGGTTCGTCCGGGGGCATGGTGCGGCGTACCGGCTCTCCGGTCGCGCGCGCGCGTCGGCCGTTTACCGGGCCGGGTACGCCATTACCGGGGTGGTTCCCACGGCCCCGTCGCGCTTGACGGCCCGATGCGCCAGAATCGGCCCATGGAGCAGTCCGAGTCGGTAATCGAGTTGATCGTGCGCATCGGGAGCGGCGTGACCATGGTGGTGGCCGCCCTGGCCACCGCCCTCGCCATGATCTGGGTGCTCACCAGCCCCGACTCCGATGGATCGTGGTGGCCCGTGGTGCCGTGGGCGGCCATCACCCTGATCGCGCTGGGGCTGTTCGCGGTGCTGCTGGCGCGGTCGAAGGCCCGGCACGCCGCCGGGTAGGACTCAGCCCGCCGGGCGTGCCCCTGCGCCCAGCGACAGCACGTGCACGGGCGACGGGGGCAGGCGCTCGGGCAGGCGCAGCCGCAGCATGGAGTCGGCCACCCACCAGTCCAGCGGCTGGTCCACGCCCAGCATGCGCACCTGGGTGAGCGCGGATGCGTCCAGGCCCCGGATGCCGAACTCCCGGGCGGGAAGGTCCAGCAGCAGGGCGTAGGCCTGGCCGCCCCGCTGGGTGAACCGCACCTCGGTGCCCTCGGTGGTGGTGGCCTGCGCGGTGAGCCACGGCCGCGTGCCGTAGATGGCCTCGCCATTGGTGGCAAGCCACGCGCCCAGCCCGCGCAGGGGTACCAGTTGCTCATCGGGGAACCGCCCGTGCGGGTCGGGTCCGATGCCGATGAGCAGGTTGCCGTTCTTCGACACGATGTCGGCGAACGACCGCACCAGCTCGGTGGCGGTCACGATGTCCTCGGGGCGCTCGTTGCGGTTGGCGCCGAATGAGTGCCCCACCCCGCGCGTGGACTCCCACTTCTTCTCCTGGATGGAGTCGAAGGTGGCGTACTCCGGCGTGCGGAAGTCGTAGTGGTGGGTGGCGGGGAAGGTGAGCGACTTGTCGGCATCGGGCACGTGTGCCCAGAAGCGCTGCAGCAGGAGCCCGCCCAGGCGCGCCACCGCGTCGCTCACCGCGCCACGGTGCATGGTGGGCTCCAGCCAGCGGTCGTTGATCACCCCGTCGGGCACGGCGTCGTAGTACTCGGCGAACAGCGCCGCCAGGTCGCCGCCGGCAGGCCAGCAGACGTCGTTCCACAGCACCGACGGCTGGTACCGGTGGATGAGCTCGCGCACGTGCGCGGTGGCGTAGCGCACGTAGTCGGGAGTGTGGGGCACGGCCAGCGCCGAGTCGGCGGGGTTCACCAGCAGGGCGTCGTTGTAGGGCCAGTCATACCCGCCCGAGTAGTAGAGCCCCATGCGCATGCCGGCACCGCGCACGGCATCGCCCAGGTCCCCCACCAGGTCGCGCTGCGCGTGGTAGCGGCCCTTGCGGGGGTGCTCAAGCGCGGTGGGCCACAGGCAGAACCCCTCGTGGTGCTTGGTGGTGAGCACCACGTACCGCGCGCCGGCCTCGCGGCAAGTGGCCGCGATGTAGTCCATGTCGGCATCGGCCGTGCCGGCGTCGAACGGGCCCACGAAGTCGTCGTAGGTGGCATCCGGTCCGTAGGTGTCGCGCTGGTGCTGCCAGGTGGGGCTGCCCGCGATGCGACTGGTGTTCAGGTACCACTCGGCGTAGGGGTTGTCGCGCAGCATGGCCGCGGGTCCCTGGTCATGCAGCAGCTGCTGGATGTCGCCCACCTGCGGCGCCCACCCCGGAACCGAGTACAGGCCCCAGTGCAGGAAGATCCCGAGCTTGGCGTCGTCGTACCACCCCGGCAGGGGATGGGTGCTCACCGACTCCCATGTGGGCTCGTACATGGGAGGCACGTTACGTGGCCGGCGCCTACCCCTTCAGGCGGATGGCGTTGGACGGCGCCGACAGGCCGCCGGCCCCCACGGCGCGCACGGTCACGCGGGCGCCGGGCCTGGCCGCCTTCGTCCGGACGACCGATGACGTGGACCTGACCGTGCCGGCTGTCTTGCCGTTCACCAGCACCCGGTAGGTGACGCTGGAGCCCTTGATGCGCAACTTCAGGCCCGACGTGGTGCGCGATGCCGCCAGCAGGCGCGGGCGCGTGGGCGCAGCCAGCACGCGGCGCGGCGGAGTGGTGGGAGCCGTGGTGGCATGCGGGCGGGGCGCGGTGGCAGGAGTCACGTCCTGCGCGGTGGTCGCGGGGGCGGCGGGCGTGACGCCCGACGACACGTTGACCAGCAGGTTGGCCGACCCGGCGGGATCGGAGACCACGTTGCGCGTGGCGCCGCTCACCATGGCGTCGCGCACCGCGGCGGGCGTGGCGGTGGGCTGCGCCGACAGCAGCAGGGCCGCGGCGCCGGCCACGTGCGGCGACGCCATGGACGTGCCCGACGCGGTGTAGGTGGCGGTGCGCGACGTGTGCCACGCCGAGAGGACGGACGACCCGGGCGCGAACACGTCGAGGCACGATCCCCAGTTGGAGAAATAGGAGCGCCCGTCGGTGGACGTGGTGGATCCCACCGTGATGGCCGCGGGCTCCGATGCCGGGGAGTAGGCGCAGGCGTTGTCGCTGGAGTTGCCGGCGGCCACCGCGAAGGTGACGCCGTCGGCGATGCCCGCCGCCACTGCCGCGTTGAGCGACGCCGAGTAGCCGCCGCCCAGGCTCATGTTGGCCACGGCGGGGGTGCCGGCCTGGTGGTGGCGCACCACCCAGTCGATGCCGGCGATCACGCCCGACGTGGAGCCGGAGCCCGTGCACGACAGCACCCTCACGGGCACGATGGTGGCCGCGGGGGCCACGCCGTAGGTGCCGCCGGCCACCGTGCCGGCCACGTGGGTGCCGTGGCCGTTGCAGTCGTTGCTGCCGTTGCCGTCGTTGATGGAGCTGAACCCGCTGGTAACGCGGCCGCCGAAGTCGGCGTGGTCGGGCCGCACCCCGGTGTCGATGACGTAGGTGGTCACCCCGGCGCCGTTCTGGCTGGTGGCGATGCGGCCGTCCAGGGGCAGCGCTGCCTGGTCCACGCGGTCGAGGCCCCACAGGCCGGGCGATGCGACCGTGCGCGACACCGGGCCGGGCGTGGTGCTGGGCGGCGGGGTGGGGTCGGGCGAGGGCGCGGGCGCTGCCGGGCCCAGCGACCAGTTGACCGTGGTGGCGCCCGTGTAGCCCCCCCATCCGTCCACCGCGATGCGGTACGTGGTGCCGGACGTGACGGGGATGGTGATGGCGCTGGTGCGGTTGCCACCGGAGTCGTCGTCCGCCGCCAGTTGGGTGAGGGACGACACCGCGCTGCCGGTGTAGGAGGCCAGGAGGGTGTCGAACGACGAGCCCTGGGTGTTCACCGTGAGCGTGCCGCTGGCGGGCGCCGTCCACCGGTACCAGATGGATGCCCGGCCGCTGGCGTCGCCGTGCACGGGCTCATTGGCCTCGCGCTTGGCGCCCACGGTGGAGCCGGTCACCGACCCGCTGGTGCCGGTGATCTCCTGGGCTGCGCTGAACATGTCGTTGGGAACGGCGGGCGGTGCAGGGGCGGACCCGGACAGGGTCCAGTTGAGCGTGGCGGCACCGGTGTAGCCGCCGTAGCCGTCCACGGCGATGAAGTACGTGGACCCGGCCGTCACGGGTATGGCGATGCTGCTCCACAGCCCGCCACCGCCGTTGTCGTCGTTGGCGTCCAGCGGCGTGAGCGCCCCCACGGACATCCCGGTGTATGCGCCGAGGAGGGTGTCGAAGGAGGACCCCTGCGTGGTCACGCGCAGGGTGCCGCTGCTGGGAGCGGTCCAGCGGTACCAGATGGATGCGCTGGCCCCCTGGCCCCCGTGTGCGGGCTCGCCCGCCTCGCGGCTGGCGCCGATGGTGGTGCCGGCGACCGTGCCACTGGCGCCGCTGATGGCCTGCGCGCCCGCGAAGGGGTCGTTGGCCACCGATGCCATCTTGGGGTCGTCGGCCGTGGCCCCGATGGCGCGCACCGGGCGGTCGGGTTCCACGATGAGCACGTCGGGGTCGGCCTGCAGGCGCTTCACGTCGGCGGGGCCCAGGTCGGCCACGAAGCCCTTGCCGATGGTGCGGATGGTGGTGTCCACGTCGTTGCCGCGGCGCTCTTCGTCGCGCACCGCGGCGCCCAGGTTGGCCGAGGGGTCCATCATCACGATGTAGGGCCGCTCGGTGGCCGTGGCCGTGGCCGTTGACGTGCCGACGAGCCCGAGGCCTGCCACGGCCAGGGAACCCCCCACGAGGGCGGCGGTGACGCGACGGACGGACAGTCGGGGGCAGGCCATGGACTAAACCTACGCCCAGTTCTCCCACCCATTCGGGGAGCGGGCGCTGCTTCACGTTTTTCTCACAAAGTGAGCATGATGAGCACCGTAAATCCGGTACCGAGAGGAAGCCCGTGATCGTCCTGGACGCACTGTTGGTGATCGTGTTCGCACTGCTTGCCGTGTACTACGGCATGCGTGCATCGCGCCAGCGCAAGGAGGGCGACCCCCGGGCGCGGTGGTCGGTGGCCACCGCGGTGCTGGTGGGGCTCGCCGCGGTGGCGTGGGCCGTCGCCCTGGTCATCCAGGCGGCGTAGGGGCCCGGTGGCCGCCCCCGCCCCCGTCATCCTCCTGCCGCCGTCGGAGGGCAAGGCCCCCGGTGGCTCGGGCGGCCCCGTCGACTGGGCCGCCGGCGGCTTCGGCCAGCTGGCCCCCATGCGCATGCAGGTGCGCGATGCCGTGCGCCGCGCGGTGCGCCGCCGTGCCGATGCCCAGGCGCTGCTGGGCGTCACCGGCTCGCACCTCGATCGCGCCATGGAGGAGTGGCGCGACATCGACCAGGCCCCCACGCTGCCCGCCGCCACCCGCTACTCGGGCGTGGTGTGGGGGGCGCTCGACCTGGCGTCCCTCCCCGCGGCGGCCCGGCGCCGGGGCATGCAGCGCATCGTGGTGCCGTCGGGGCTGTGGGGCCTTGTGGGCGCGGCCGACCCCATACCGGCCTATCGCCTGAAGATGGGTGCGCGGGTGGGGGCGCTCGGGCGGCTGTCGGCCTGGTGGCAGCCGGAGGTCAGCCAGGCGCTCGCCAGCCGGGCACGGCGCGGGGCGGTGGTGGATCTCCTGCCCAACGAGCACGCGGCGGCCATCGACGTGGCGGCACTGCGGCCGGACTCCGTGGTGCGCGTGGAGATCGTGGATGACGGCCCGGCGGGCAGGCGCGCCGTGGGCCATGCGGGGAAGTCGCTGAAGGGGCTGCTGGCCCGCGCGGTGCTGGTGGAGGACGCCCGCACCGCGGCGGACGTGGCCGACCTGCGCGTGGACGGACTGGAGCGCGTGGCCGTGGACGCGGGCCGGGTCACCACCGTCACGTTCGCGCGACGATGATGCCCGCCCGCGCCTGAGGCCTACTTCTTCTTGGCAGCCGGCTTCGCCGCGGCCTTGGCCGGGGCCTTCCTGGCCGTGGTGGCCTTGGCCGGGGCGGCCTTCTTCGCCGCAGGCTTCGCGGCCGCCTTGGCGGCGGGCTTCGCAGCCGGCTTCTTCGCAGCGGGCTTGGCGGCGGGCTTCGCTGCGGCCTTCTTGGCCGGGGCGGCCTTCTTCGCCGCGGGCTTCGCGGCCGCCTTGGCGGCGGGCTTCGCAGCCGGCTTCTTCGCAGCGGGCTTGGCGGCGGGCTTCGCTGCGGCCTTCTTGGCCGGGGCGGCCTTCTTCGCCGCGGGCTTCGCGGCCGCCTTGGCGGCGGGCTTCGCAGCCGGCTTCTTCGCAGCGGGCTTGGCGGCGGGCTTCGCCGCGGCCTTCTTGGCCGGGGCGGCCTTCTTCGCCGCAGGCTTGGCGGCCGGTGCGGCCTCCTTGGCGGCGGCCTTCTCCATGGCCGCCTTGGCCATGGCCTGCACCGACTGCGGAGTGGACGACAGCGGCGGACGCACCGTGGCGCGCATGGACGAGCGCGACTGCTGCGCGGCGGCGGCGCGGGCGGCGGCCGCGGCCTTGGGGTCGGCCTTGGGCGGCGGCTTGGGCGCGATGCGCTTGCCCGTGGGCTTGTGCTTGATCACAAGCTTGCCGGTGAGGGCGTCGTCGATGAGCTGGTTGGCGGCCTCGTCGTCCACGTTGCGGGCGTACATGAGCTCGCTCACCAGCACGCGGCGCGCGCGCTCCAGCATCTGCATCTCACCGGGCGACAGCCGGGCATCCTGCGCCCTGCGCTCGAGGTTGCGCACCACCTCGGCCAGCTCCAGGATGTCGCCGCTGCGCAGCTTCTCCTGGTTGCGCTTGAACCGCTGGTTCCACTGCGCGGGCATCTCGCTGCCGTCGGCGGCCAGCACGGCCAGCACCTCGTTGACGGCGCGCTCGTTGATGACCGGGCGCAGGCCGGCGGTCTCGGCGTTCTCGCACGGCACCATCACGGTCATCTGCGGCTGCAGGATCTCGATCGTCAGGTACTCACGGCGCTCGCCGCGGATCTCGTGGAATTCCTTGGCCAGCACAGTCCCCGCGCCATGGTGCGGGTAGACGACCTTGTCCCCAACCTCGAACATTCACTCTCCTCGTGCCATCTGACCACGCCACCGGGCGGCGGGCGCCTGCAGCGGGCGCCCCGGCCGGTCCCCGGCGGGATCCGGATTCGGCGTGCATTCGCCTACATGGTACCGCGCGGGCGGGCGACTCCCCTTACGCCCTCGCTACCAGTTGGCCGGCCAGCGGTCCAGCACCTCGCTGTGGCGCCGGGCGCGCTCGCGGCGTGCCTGCTCGGCGGGGTCGTCCGCGCTCTCCTTGGCCCGGCGCAGCGCCTCGATCATCTCGTGGCGGCGCTGCTCCTTGTCCTTGGCGTCCTGGGCTGCCTTGCGCTTGGCCCGGGCCAGGGTGCTGTCGTGGTGTGCTCCGAACACGGCCGTGGAGGATAGCGCCACATCCCCCGGAGGCTCAGGAGATCAGGCCCGCCGATGCCAGGGCGAGGACGACTATCCCGAGCGCGATGCGGTACCACACGAACACCCACAGCGAGTGCCGTGCCAGCCACTTGAGCAGGAAGGCGATGGCGGCGTAGCCCACGATGAACGACGCGATGGTGGCGATGATGATGGGCCCGATCCCCACGCCGCCGCCCGTGGATCCCAGCTCGCCGTACAGGCCGTAGACCCCCGACAGCACGATGGCCGGGATGGAGAGCAGGAACGAGAAGCGCGCCGCGGCCTCGCGGTTGAGGCCCATCAGCAGGCCGGCCGAGATGGTGGCGCCCGATCGCGACACCCCGGGGATGAGCGCCAGGGCCTGGGCCAGGCCCACCGCGATGGCGTCGTTCCGCCCCACCGACTCCACCACCCGCGTCTTGCGGCTGGCCCAGTCGATGAGGCCCAGGATGATCCCGAACACGATGAGCGTGGTGCCCACCACGTACAGGCTGCGCGCCGCCGTCTCGATCTGGTTCCGGAAGAGGAACCCGAAGATGACGATGGGGATGGTGCCGATGACCAGGTACCAGCCCATGCGCGCGTTGAGGTCGGACCGCAGGGCGGGGGTGGTCCACGAGCGCACCCAGGTGACCACGATGCGCACCAGGTCGCGCCAGAAGTACAGGATGACCGCCAGCATGGTGCCCAGCTGGATGATGGCCGTGAACAGCGCGCCCGGATCCTCCCAGCCGAAGAAGGCCGGCGCCAGGAGCAGGTGGCCGGAGCTGGAGATGGGGAGGAACTCGGTGAGCCCCTGGATGATCCCGTAGACGACTGCCTCGTACCATGTCACGGGCGGGCACCCTAGCGGGGCACCCCGGCTGCGGGCTCGCTACCCCTTGTCGGGGCGGGCCAGCAGGATGTCGCAGGGCGCGTGGCGCGCCAGGTGCAGGGCGAAGCTGCCCAGGAGCAGCCGCTGCACGCGGCCCCGCTCGGCACCGGCCACCAGCAGGTCCACGCCGTGGCGCCCCGCCCAGTCGCACACGGCGTCGGGCGGATGGCCCTCCAGCACGTGCGGTTCGGCGCCGGGGATGCCCTCCACCATCTCCTTCAGCCACACGAGAGCGGCGTCCTGCATCACCTGGGGGTCGGGCAGGAACACCCCGCCCTCGCCCATGTACGGCGGGGGCAGCGGGATGCTGGTCACGTGCAGCACCGACAGGCGCGCGCCCGACAGCGACGCCATGCGCCAGGCCTCGTCCAGTGCCTTGCGCGAACCCGGGCTGTCCTCCACGGCAACGGCCACGTGCTGGTAGGTCTCCATGCGGTCATCGTAGGCGGCGGCGGTAGCATCGCGCCATGTCGGGGTCACCGGACATCGCCGGGCGCTACGCGGGTCTCATCCTCGACCTGGACGGCTGCCTGTGGGTGGGGGCGCAGGCGGTACCCGGCGCCCCGGAGGCCGTGGACCGCTGGCGGGCGTCGGGCAAGCCCCTGGTGTTCCTCACCAACGACCCCAGCGCGGCCCCCGAGGACGTGGTGCAGCGGCTGTGGGGCCACGGGGTGAAGGGCGCGGCGCACGAGGTGGTGACCTCGGGCGTGGTGATGCAGGAGTACCTGGCCGAGCGGTTCGCCGGCGGGGTGGCCGTGGTGGTGGGCAGCCACGCCATGGTGCGCCACGTGCAGGCGGCGGGGCTCAAGGTGGTGTCGCGCGAGTCACATGTGCCCGATGCCGACGTGGTCGTGCTGGCCGGGCACGCCGACCTGTCGTACCGCGAGCTCACCTGGGCGGTGCGCGCCGCGGTGGGGGGTGCGCCGGTCATCGCCACCGGGCGCGACCGGCTGGTGCCGGGCGAGAACGGCGTGCGGCCGGGCACCGGTGCGGTGGTGGCCTACGTGGAGTACGCGGCCGGGGTAGAGGCCGTGGCCGTGGGCAAGCCGGGGCCCGACGCCTGGCGCATCGCGCGCGAGCGCCTGGGGGTGGACGGACCGGTACTGGCAGTGGGTGACCGGCTGGATTCCGACGTGGGCGGCGCCGTGGCCGCGGGCCTGGACGCCGCGCTGGTGCTCACGGGGGTCACGTCCCGCGCCGAGGCCGACGCCTGGCGTGGCGCGATGCCCGTTGCGGTGGCCGACCACCTGGGCGCGCTCCTGGGCGACGCCTAGGACTGCAGCAGCAGCAGCGAGGCGGCCATCACGAACATTCCCGCGATGGCGCCGTTGGTGGCCAGCAGCGGGCGGCCGTTCTCGCGCGCGGCGGGGATGAGCTCGTGCAGGGAGATGAACACCATCACCCCGGCAACGGCCGCGAACACCACGCCGAACACGGCGTCGGTGATGAACGGGGCGAGGATGGCGTAGCCCAGGATGGCGCCGGCGGGCTCGGCCAGGCCGGCGGCCATCGACAGGGCCACCGCGCGGCGGCGGCTGCCGGTGCCCTCGTGCACGGGGGCGGCGATGGCGATGCCCTCGGGGATGTTGTGGATGGCGATGGCCACCGCGATGGCCAGCCCCACGGCGGGCTCCTCCAGCAGCACCAGGAACGTGGCCAGGCCCTCGGGGAAGTTGTGCAGGGCCACCACCAGGGCGATCAGCAGCCCCATGCGGCGCAGGCGGTCGCGGTGCGAGCCGCCGGCATGCTCGGCCCGTGCCCGCCCCCGGCGCTGCAGCCGCGACAGCCCCTGGTCGAGCAGCGCCACCAGCACGATGCCGCCGAAGAAGGTCAGCGTGGCCCACATGAGCCCGTTGGTGCCCGGGCCGGACTGCTCGAGCGAGTCGACGGCCTTGGGCATGATCTCGGCGAACGACACGTAGAGCATCGCCCCGGCGCTGAAGGCCAGTGCCACCGCCAGGAACGCCCTGTTGCCACGGGGCGCCGACACCGCGATGAGCCCGCCGATCACCGTGGCCAGGCCGGCCAGGAGGGTGACGAGGAGTGCGACGACGACGGGTGACATCGGCGCGAAGGTATCACCGGGGTCGCGGGCAGCCGCCGGTGCTGCCGGGTACCGGTGCTACCCGGCCACGCGCCCGAAGCCCGCGCCGTTCCGCAGCACCGCGGTGCGGCGGGCCACCGTCACGGCATCGGCCCGGCCGCGCAGGCGCAGGTTCACGGTGGTGCGCAGCCGCACGGGGCCATCGGCGAGGCGCCGGGCCAGTGCGGGACCCACCGGGCAGGTGACGCGGCCGCTCCAGCGCACCAGCCGGGTGCGCTTTCGGCACACCACCTGGCGGGCTGACGTCCCGTGCTCGAGTGCGCCCGCGCCACCCGCCACCACCTGCGTGGTGAACTCCACGAATCCCCCCGGCGAGGCCCCGGACGACGAGGCGTTCGACCAGCCGACGCGGTAGCTGGTGATGACGCCCGTCTCGGGATCGGCGGTGCTGGCATCGAAGGACACCAGCCTGTCGCCCGACCGCACTCCGTCCAGGTTCAGCCCGGCCCCGCCGAACGCCGAGCTCACGATGCGGTCCCGGTCCATCGTGACCGTGCAGGTGAGCCCGCTGGTGCCCCTGCACGCGCCGCCCCACCCGGAGTGCCACCCCAGGCCATCCGCCTGGGCGACGCCGACCAGGCGCCCCTGGATGGACCAGAAGGACCACGACGGCAGGGCCGTGAGCCTCACCGTGGTGCCGGCCGGGTAGGCCGCCGTGCACGAGGTGCCCGTGGAGACCTGCGGCACCACCATCCATATGTTGACGAACGGCGGGAAGAGGAGTGCCCGTATGCCCGGTAGCTGCACGGGATAGGTGCGCGTGCCGCAGTAGATGCCCCCGGCGTATCCGGACTGCCGCACGGGAGTGCTGCCGTCTGATGTGCTGGTGCTCGTGAACGACCCGGCATCGCCCCGGGTGGCGCCGTACTGGGCGTCGCCGCGGGCCATGGTGGCGGCGACGTTCCTCACGGTGAGCGTGCGGTACGGCACGTAGGTGAAGGCACCGGGTGACGTGGCGGTGCCCCCGGGGGTGGTCACCGATACCGCCACTGCGCCGGCGTCACGCGCCGGCGCAGTGGCGGTGATCGAGGTGGGACCGTTCACGGTGAAGGCGGTGGCGGTGGTGCCACCGAACGACACCGCGGTCGCACCCGTGAGGTCGGTGCCGGTGAGCGTGACCGATGTGCCACCGGTGCTGGGGCCCGATGCCGGGGAGACGGATGCGATGGCGGGCGCGGGAGCCGGTGTCGCCTCGTAGGTGAAGGCACCGGCGAGGGTGGCGATCACCGGGGGCACGCGGGCCGATTCGTAGAGATCCACCTCCACCGTTCCCGGGGCATGGGGCGGGGTGACCACCTGGTACTCCGTGCCCATCTGCACCACCGTCGTGGCGATGCCGTCGACGCCGCCGAATCGCACCACCGGCGTGCCGGCGCTGAACAGTGCCGACCCGCGCACCGTGACCGTGGTGCCGCCGGATGCGGGGCCGCTCGACGGCGTGACGCTGGTGATGGTGGGAAAGCTCGCCACGGACATCGGCGGCATGAGGAGCGCCGGCAGCACGGCGGCAGCCAGCACGGCGATCGGGGGAATCACGCGACGCATCGGACGCTGACCCTACCCGCTGCCGCGCAGCAGGCGCCGGGCCACCTTGCCCGATGCCAGGCGTGGCAGCTCATCGCGCCACTCGATCACCGACG